>Ga0247666_1000262_pt1 | contig 16972 bp, 15 predicted proteins | sample CNK07_metaG_FD_183025 | JGI IMG/M metagenome (GOLD analysis project Ga0247666, IMG submission 183025) | Soil microbial communities from Purdue University Martell Research Forest, Indiana, United States - CNK07 | ecosystem: Environmental > Terrestrial > Soil > Temperate forest > Bulk soil...
CGATGGGCGGCAGCCGCCCCAACAGTCTCTTCTTCACCGGCGACCTCGGCCAGCGCATCTTCCAGCAGCCGTTCTCATGGAAGGAGCTGGGCGTCGACATCCGCGGCCGCTCGACGCGGCTGCGCATCAACTACCGCACGTCACACCAGATCCGCAACCAGGCCGACCGCCTCCTCGGCAACGAGCTGTCCGACGTCGATGGCATCACCGAGGAGCGCAAAGGAACGATCTCCGTCTTTAACGGTGTGCCGCCAACGATCGCGATTGCTTCTGATAGGAACGCAGAGCGCGACCAAGTCGCGAACTGGATCAAGGAACGAGTAGACGAGGGGCTGCGCCCGCACGAGCTGGCGATCTTCGTGCGCTCCGAAGCGGAGCTGCCACGAGCCGAAGCCGCCGCAAGACTGGCCGGCGTGGCATATCTCCTTCTCGATGAGCGAATGGAGACCCGTCACGACCGCCTCTCGATCATGACGATGCACCTGCCAAAGGCCTGGAGTTCCGAGCCGTCGTAGTGATGGCCTGCGACGACGAGGTCATCCCATCGCAGCAGCGCATCGCCTCGGTCACCGATGAATCCGACCTCGACGACGTCTACCAAACCGAACGGCATCTACTCTACGTGGCCTGCACACGAGCAAGGGATCAGCTTCTTGTAACGGGAGTAGAGCCTGGGTCGGAGTTCCTAAGCGATATGAACGCCCCAGAGCCAACCTGACGGATCGGCTCTAGCGGACCGAAGCCGAGTCGAGGATCGATAAGGCCTTTCGGTACTTTGCGACTCGGTCGTGATCGTTCGGTGTGGGGGCCGGGATGCGCGATAGGTTGAGATTGTCGAGTAGGTCGGCACGCTTCACATTGCGATCAATTGGATTCTTTGCCGCACGCTGGACGAAGTCTTCGTACGACTCCCCTTCGCGATGGGTAACCGCGTCCAGAGCTTCAGGCATTGACTCGGCGAAGCCCTTAATTCGCAGCTGGTCGAATGTCCAGTCGGTGTCCTCGACGACGTCGTGGAGAACCGCGACAATCCTCTCGTCGAGTGAGGCCACGGCGAGCATGACCCGAAGAGGGTGAAGAATGTAGGGGGCTCCTGCCTTGTCGACCTGACCAGCGTGGGCTTGCGCCGCGATGCCGATTGCTTTTTCGAGAGTGGCCACGGAACGCTGCACCTTGTTTGGCCGGCTATCGTACCCGCGTTTCAGTCATGTCGCCGACTAACGGCTAAGCGCCCGACTCGTTCTCACGCTCGTTCGATTACAAATCGCACAGAATAACCATCGATGGCGATGGCGATGTCCTCATCTCCGAATTCGCTTGTCAACTCGATTCCGATGGCAAGCGTTTCCTCCGTGATGTAATCGCGCAAAGCATCGATCGCCGTCTGCAGCTCGGGCGCGGCATCCACACGCAGCCGGATGCGGTCGGTGATCTCCAGCCCTTTCTTTTTTCGCGCTTCCTGAATATGGCGAACCAACTCGCGAACGCGGCCCTCGGAGAGCAGTTCTTCGGTCAGCTCCGTTCGCAATGCAGCCAGAAGGCCGGCATCCTCCACGGCGCTGTATCCCTCTGGACTCTTCACCGAAATCAGGAATGCATTCCCCTCGAGCGCGACGGTTCGTCCGCTGACATGAACCTCTGTCATCGCGCCGCGCTGCACGTTGTCGACGACCTCGTACGGATCGAGGGCGTCGAGCGCCGCCTGAAGATTGCGCATGTCCTTGCCGAGGATCTTTCCAACTACCGGAAGATTCGGCTTGATGGTGTAGGTGACGAAGCGCGTATTCACGTCGAGCAGCGTCAGATTCTTGACGTTCAACTCGCGGAGAACGAGGCCTTCGAGCCTACGCAGCGCGTCCCGCTGCGCGGCCGTGCCGACGCGCACGATCAACTCCGGTAGCGGCTGCCGCGTCCGGATCTGCGACTGCGCACGCGCGGCACGTCCGAGCTCGACGATGCGCAGTGCAAGGTCCATCGCATCGAGGAGCGATTGGTCGGCCTTCGCCGGGCCTGCGGACGGCCAGTCAGACAGGTGAACAGATTCGGCAGCCGAGGCATCGCGCGGAACGACCAGGCCGCGATGAATCTCCTCGGCCATGAACGGCGCCATCGGCGCCATCAGCTTCGACACCGTCGCCAACGCCTCGTACAGCGTGTGGTACGCGGCCAGCTTATCGCGATCGTCTTCCGATCGCCAGAAGCGCCGCCGGTTGTTCCGGACGTACCAGTTCGAAAGATGATCGACGACAAATGTCTGAATGGCACGCGTCGCCGTCATGGCGTCGTATCGGTCGAGCGCCTCGGTCGTCGTTCTGATCAGCCGCTGCAGATCGGCGATCAGCCAGCGATCGATCTCCGGCCTCTCGCTCAAAGAAAACGGCTGCGAGAGATCGGGACTATCGACCTTCGCGTACAGCTCGAAGAAGTTCCAGGTATTCGAGAGCGTCATGAAAAACGCCCGTAGCACCTCGGTGACTTTGTCGGCGTCGAACGCCTTGGTCTGATCCGAGGGGCCCGACCAGTAGAGATACCAGCGCAGCGCATCAGCTCCCTGGTTGTCGAGGACTGACCACGGATCGACGGCGTTCTTCCCGGTCTTCGACATCTTCTTGCCGAACTTGTCGGTCAACAGTCCGAGGACGACGCAGTTCCTGAACGCCGGCGAATCGGGGAAGCGATCGGCGAGTGGACCGGGACGGCGTCCGTTGCCGCCGGTATCCGTCAGCAGCGCGGCGATCGCGTGCAGTGTGTAGAACCAGCCGCGTGTCTGGTCGAGCGCCTCGCAGATGAAGTCGGCCGGGAAGTTCTCCAGAAACTCCTTCTGATTCTCGAACGGGTAATGCCATTGCGCGTACGGCATTGCTCCCGATTCGAACCAGCAGTCGATGGTGTATGGGACGCGGTTGTAAGTCTTTCCATCGCGCTCGAACGCAATCTCGTCGATGAATGGACGGTGCAGATCGAGTCCGCTCAAATCGCGGCCGGCGAGTTGGCCAAGCTCCGCAACACTCCCGACGCAGATCTGATCGCCGTCCTTGCTCTGCCAGATGGGAAGCGGACATCCCCAATACCGTTCCCGCGACAACGACCAGTCGATGTTGTTTTCCAGCCACTTGCCGAAGCGACCGGTTCCGATCGTCTTCGGCACCCAGTTGATCTTCTTGTTGTTGCCGACGAGTTTGTCCTTGATCAACGTGGTCCGGATGTACCAACTGTTCTTCGCATAAAAGAGCAACGGCGTGTCGTCGCGCCAGCAAAAGGCATACGCGTGCGTGACGCGCCCGGAGCGGAACATCGAGCCGCTCATCGTCAGTCTGCGAGTGATGATTGGATCAGCGTCTTTGAAAAAAAGACCGGCGATCTCCCGCGGTTCCTCGCCTTCGGCGAGTGGACCGCTGTCCTCCGGCGGCTCCTCGCCGCCATCGGCAAACCGAACGTCATCAAAGATCAGCCCGTCCAGACCGGCGCTGAAGACCGTCGGCAATCCGTACCGCAATCCGTATTCGAGATCGCCGTAGGCAGGCGCCTGGTGGACGATCCCGGTGCCATCCTCCAGACTCACATAGTCATCAGCGATGACGCGAAATGCGTCGCTCATGTCGGTCCCTTTCGGGATGTGACCATGAAACAGCGGTTCATAGTGCAGCCCGACAAGAGCCTCGGCTGGCAAAGTCCTCACAACCGAAAACGTTCCCTCCACGAAGTTCGCTTCAACGAGCGCCTCGGCAAGAAAGAACAACTCGCGAGGACCATCCGGCTTTCCGTACCGCGCCGGCGCTTCGACGAGCGCGTATGTCGCGCCGGGTTTGACACAGACGCCGACATTCGCTGGAAGCGTCCAGGGAGTGGTGGTCCAGGCGAGGAACGACACCGGCCGCGGATCGTCGGTGATTTCCCGCGACGCCAACTCGTCTGCGAGCGCTCGGAACTTCGGCCAGACGGAAGGATCGTCGACGTCCTCCCGCATGCCGAGGGAGACCTCGTGGTCCGCGAGCGAAGTGTTGCAGCGCGGACAATGCATCGTCGTGCGATAGGCCTCATAAAGGAAATCCCGCTCCCACAGATCCTTCAAAATCCACCAACAAGTCTCCATGTAATTGTTGGTGTACGTGATGTACGGATGCTCGAGATCGATCCAGAACCCAATCCGCTCGGTCAGCTTGTTCCAGTCCTCGATATAGCTGAACACCGAGTGATGACAAAGCTGATTGAACTCCGCAATCCCAAACGTCTCAATATCCTTCTTCCCCTTCGATCCGATCTTCTTCTCAACCTCAACCTCGACGGGAAGCCCATGCGTATCCCACCCGGCCCGTCTCAGAACCTTGAACCCGCGCATCGTCTTGTAGCGCGGATACAGATCCTTGAACGATCGCGACGCCACATGGTGAATGCCCGGCTTGCCGTTGGCAGTGGGGGGACCTTCGAAGAAGACGAAGGGGGGAGAATCGCGCTCGACACTCTTCGCCGCGATTCCGCGATCGTTCCACCATGCAAGGACTTCGGGTTCGTCTGTCATTTGGCGCCTGACTCCTCAGCAGTCCGCATTGCCAAGTCTATTCTTAAGCTTTTCTCCGCTCCTCCGCAGCTCTCCGCAGCTCGAGCGATGAGTAGCTGCCGAAGCTCAAGGATCGTTATCGTTGTCGGGTCCTGTGGCATGCCGCACAGAATATATGCGCGCATCATCCCAGAGGCCTGCTGATAAAACGTGATGTACCCCCCGAGGGCAATCGCCAAGACTGTCGCAGCCAAGAGTGCCCAAGCCACAAAATCCGGGACTCGCCTCACCCCAGCACTTGAAAACTCAACGGCTACACGGACTACCAACCCCACCAGTGCAAGGAATGCCACTGATCGAAGGAACTTCTTTAGCGCGCGTACATGGTCTAGCGCCTCGGCAGCCTCCGGGGCGTAAATCAGAAGTAGCTCATCCACTGTCTCCGCGAATAGTGGCCACTGAACCTTCCCTACTGAAAAGCAACGGCTCCACTCATCGGTTAGCGACGACCGATGCGTATCCCCAATCGGCCAAAACCGGACACTAAAACAGATCTGATTCACCAACGTCTGCAACGATCCCAGGACAAGGTGACTGAGGCCGTTGACGGCAAGCCCTATCGGAACGGAGAGTAACAGTGCTACGACCGCTAACAATGCCTTGAATTCCTTCCCCATCCCTGACTGAAACGCTTGGAACACGCCACGGTCCTGCAACACGACCGCAGTGAGTATCACTACCAGCCCAGGCGCTGCATCCGAGATGAAGCGCAGATACGACATCTTCAGCGTGTTTCCACTTGTCTCGATGCTTGCAGCCATCACCGTCTCCCATGATCATTCCACTGACCCGAATCCGCGCATACCAAACGAACGTCTGGAGGCGCGCCAACGAATAGTGCAATGTTCTCAGTAATTGGATTCTACTTCCACCAATCCTTACCGAGCGTTTTCACTATCTCGCGGCGACTCACTAAATGAACTTCCTTCCCTTCGACACGGTAGTTTGCGTGGGCCTTAGGCCAAAGCTTCTCCAAAACTTTCTTATCCAATTTGTCCTCCGTTGAGAACGTCATTCGCGACAGATCACTCTGGCGAGGCTCAAAGCAGGCAATCTCTTTGGCGTGGTGAAACACTCCGACGTGCTCAATGCTGAGATTCTTATTGCTGACAACCTCTCGACGCGTTAGGATCGCTAACTCGTACATTGGCAAACCGTCCGCGTCAAGCCAGTCTCGAAAGATTTTCTCATCCCAGTGGCGTTGGAAAAACTCGTCGATTTCGGTTTGCTTCAGTAAGCGGTCTTCATCAAAGGGGCAGACAAGGCGACGTACCTTCACGCGCTTCTCTAATGCTCGGACCGTTGCAGAGAAGAACTCGCTGAGGCCGTCACGCCATGAGGAGAGATCTGACACCACAATGTAAGAATCGCCTTCAACCAACTGATCCATTTGGCCGGCCAAAATTGTGTCTGCAAGCTGACTAGCACTGCGCGGCAGCGTGATGTCATAAGCGCCGCCAGGAGCAGTCGCCTTCGCTAGATTTGTCGCGTTATCACTGACGTATTGGAATAGATCTCCTACGAAACGCAATGCAACACGATCCGTCCAAGATTGCGTTGATCCCATTTTCTCGAACGAGTCAATTATTGCTATGGTATTGGCGTAGAGACGTGGGTCACGGTCTTTAAAAACCTCTTGCAGTACCTCCGGTAGCGCTTCACGCGAGGAACGATTAACCATCGCGGCCATCTTCTCGAAGTGCGCCTCACCGATCTCAGCCAATTTTGTATGCTGCGTTTCAGCCATTGCTGTCAGCTCGGAGACAAGTTTCTTTATCAGCCGATCGTTACCCCGCAAGTCTATTGCTCGAACAGCGATTGAGGCGACGATAATAGCAACTCCCAGTTCCATGAAAACATGCTTTACGGTGCCTTCGCGGAACAGCGTGTCAGCGAGAACCATGATGGAGACGCCGAGTGCTACGAACAGACCTGCGCGTAGTAGGGTTGCGAATTTTGTGTCCGATTCTGCAAGCCACAGCCACATAAACGTTTATCCTCTTACCCGAGTACGCTTTGTGCTATTACTCATGCCCGTCGCGAAAGTTCGTGCCTTTAGCGGTGGGTTCAAGCTGTTTCCTGGGACGTTCTGGGCTAGGCGTGATCTCAACGTTGCGCTAGAAGCTTCTCGCGATTGCGCAGGACGATCTGTTCCGCGGCATCTCGTGCTGACACCTTGGCGGACAAAAGTTCTTGGACGTTTTCAGCCACTGTCCTGCGGATTCGATCGAGCGCCTCGTGGCCGACTCGTTCCAGATCGACCACTGGCTTCAGACCGTCGCGATGACGGGCTTCCCACTCCACCCAGCATCCGATCAGTCCGCCGCAGTCGACAATAAAGTCTGGGAGGATCCTGACGCCCTGCGATTCCAACCAGCGTTCGGCTTCGGGCGAGATGGGATGGTTGGCCCCTTCAACGATGAGACTCACACCTGTGGCCTCGTAGAACGCAGTAACGTCGCAAACGTCGGGATTCTCTGTTTGGCGCACGTGGTCAAGATCGTCCGGCATCGCAAGAACGTCCGTGCGTGCCGCAGGAACAAAAATATCTGCGGGCACGCGAAAGATGTCATCCGGCTTGTGCGAGATTTGAAAGCCGCCCTTGGTACTTACGTAGTCCTTCAAGCCACCGTCGCCATGGTCAACGCGGTTCGCGAAGAGCGCCGCGACGTCAAGCCCGTTCGGGTTAGTGAGCAACACATCTTTGTTGTTCACCGCGACGATCTTCGCGCCCAGTTCTGCCAGCAGCCTCGCGGTGTGGGCACCGACCGCGCCAAATCCCTGAACACTGACGCGTTGCTTTCGGAGCGAGGCATCGTCAATACAAGCGCGGATCGCGGCCACGAGACCATGCGCGGTGTAGCCGTGTTTGTCGATGGAGAGCCCGCGATTGGTTTCACTCAGACCTGTAAAGTGATCGAGAAGGCCGTCTGCTCGGGAAGCGCGATCCTGTACGGACTCGGGATTGTTCATGTCCGGGCCGACGATGACGCCGGTATCCAACTCTCTGACTACCCGGATGTGTTCGATCAGGATCTCTGCTTTGCGTTCCTCACTGACAGAGTCAACCGGCCCAACGGCGATTACGGTTTTCTGCCCGTCTGCCGGAATCATGGCCGCCATGCACTTTTCGGTCATCGTGCTCGAGAGGTGACCTACTTCGGATAACCCCTCCGTTTTTTCGACGAACCTGGCGCCGCCGATATGCCGTTGGAAGTCGTTCCTGTGAATCGCCGTTGTGGCAACGGCTCCAACGTGGTGTGTCGTTACGACGAGCGCAAACGGCTTGCCGTCGATCTCGGTGTTTCGTTTCACAATTGGTGGATCAATCATCGCTCAGCTCCTAACCTTCAATATCGGATGACAACACACGCTCACTTTTGATCGGATACATCATTCTTTCTTAATGGGCCGCGCGTCGCGGCGGTCTTCCAGAATGTCGCGGTAGAGATCCTGGGCCTGCCATCGGGCGAGGATCTCCTCCTGCCGCTTGAGAAGGTCGCCGCGCATCGGAAACTGCGTTACCGGCACGTGTACCGTGCTGCGGAAATCGGTCATGCGCACTCCTCCGTTCTCTAGACCGTATCTATGGAGTGACGCGAAGTCGGGACTTTCGGGCGCATTAGCTATTTCTTCTGCGGTGCACTGAGCCGGAGCAATAGTTTGTCAAAATACTGGCGCTGCCATGAGTCATCGAACCGCTCAAGAGCACCTGTTTCACGGCCCGGTTCCGGCTGGCAGCACTCCACGCCAGGGACGCGCTCGCTTGCGATGATGGTTCCCAGGCGGGGTTGTGCTTCTTCGAATCTGTCTCGAGCAGGGATTGTTCGCCGATGCCGTGCAGCTCGCGAGCGAGCGATTCCGCGTGGGCTTTGCCGGCCACACGCATGCCGACGGCGAGGCCGCGCTCCGCATGCACCTGGCGCGCGTCTGCGCCGGGGCGGAAGCGAACCGGCATTGCGCGCCATGCGCGCCGCCCGCAGCTTCGCCCACGACTCGGGCGATCAGTGGCTCGAAGCGCTGGCGATGGAGTCGATCGGCAAAACCTCGCTCGTGGCGTTGCGCGTGGCTCCGTCTTTGGCGTTGGCTCCTGAAGCCGCTGAGTATGTCAGCTTCCCCACCGGGCAGCCTGTTGCATTCCACGAGCTCCGCGAACTCCTCGCGGGCGAGGAAATGCTTCTCCTCTAGATCCAATCACCGATGAGGAGATACGGCGCCCAGTGGGAAGGATTGTCGGAATGATGCTCGAGCACAAAGCGCTGCGCGTCGCAAAGTGCATCGACTTTCGTCCGCGAGCCCTGCAGCCAGCGCCGGTAGAACTCCCTCATCAAAAGGGAGGCCGACACATCATCGATCTCCCAGAGCGTCACGAGCAGCGATGACGCTCCGGCGTAGAGCAGCGAACGGGTCAACCCGAGCAACTCGTCGCCGGGATGGACGTTGTTGAACCCCGTCACGCATCCGCTGAGCGTGATAAGGCGTATGGGATGGCCCCCGAATTCGAAAAAATCGCGGGCGCGCAGCACGTCGCCACCGGCCAGACACAGACCAGACGCCAGCGGATCGTCCTCATCGAACTTCGCGTGGCCGGCGTAGTGGATCACGTCACTCGACGTCATCGCTATACGCCAGTTCTCACGCGTCACGCCGTCGCGCAGCAGCGCGGTAACCCCCAGGAGCTCCGCAACCGCCTCGGCCTCGCGCAGTGAAGAAATGAGGTCGCCTTCCGGGTTGCCGAACACCGTCGGAGTGCGCATCGGCTCATTGGTCTGCCGGCGCCGGATGCAGTACCGAAGCGCTGACGAGCTTGGAGCATAGAAGATCGGATTCCGCAGCATCAAAGGTCCGCCGGCGACCGAAACCGCATGCAAGGGAGTGTAAAAGAGAGGGCCGGACGGAACGATACAAACGAGATCACCCGGCACCGTCCATTCCAGGATCGGCGCGACGCATTGGAGGAGGGCCGGCCAATGGACAACCTCACCGATCCTGACCGCGAGTTGCGGCGATACCTCCCGAACGTCGCTCTGGAGGGCGGTCACGTCGATCGCAATCTCCATCACAGCCGGCTGCTCGAAATCCGAGCGAACGCCAAACGCGAACAACCGCGTCGCCGTGAAGTAATACTCGATGAGGACGATCCTTCTGCTCATTCGCTCCGCGCGTGATTCTCCGCGTGGCGATACTCCCGCGCAAATGGCTCCACGCGAGTCCCTCTAACTGGGAGCAATGTCCTCAAAGCTACTAACCTTAGGGGACTCATGCTCATCAACGGCGATTGAAACATCGGACCGGCGAACGCCGTCCAGGAGAACGTATGGACTTCGAAACAGCATTGCAGGCGAAGCAGAACATCTCGACCCTCCTCGGCATCGGAGGTGAGCGCACACGGGGCCGCCGCCGCCGAGTGGCAGTTGGATTGGCCACGACGCAGGACTCACGCGATTTCCGGATCGCGGTTCGCGCTCAGTCGCAAGCGGACCTTGAACGCGCGTTGGAGAAAGGAATGGAGGAAAGGGTCCGGAAGGCATCTTACGACGAGCTCGACGTCCGCATTACCGGACCGATCGTCGCCGGCGAGCCGGCGGAGGCCGTGCCGCCGGATCACCGGCTGCGCATCGGGGCATCGGTCAGCCACCATCTGCGCGGCGCCGGCACGCTGGGGTTTTTCGCCCGGCGCTCCTCCGACGGCGTCGTAGGGATCGTGTCGAATAATCATGTTCTGGCACTGTGCGACCGTGGCAGGGAGAACGACGAGATCGTCCATCCAGGAGCATTCGATCACGGCGTCCGGCCCGATAACGTGATCGCATACCTGACGCGCGGTTATCCGCGACTCGACGTCCGGCAGCCCATCGTCGATTGCGCGTTTGCGCGGCTCCGGGAGGGCATTCCGTACGATCCGGTCACGATCGCGGATGGCCTGAAGTTGAATCCGGCCCCGGTCATCCTGCGTGAGCAACGGGACGTGATGAAGCGCGGCCGCACGACCGGCCTCACCCACGGCAGGATCACCGCGATCGCTCTCGATAACGTCGATGTCGACTACGGATTCAGCGTCGTCCTCTTGAATCAGCAGATCGAGATTGAGCCGGTTGGCGATACTCCGTTCAGCAAACCCGGCGACAGCGGCTCTCTGGTGGTGAATCCGGAAGGGCATCCCGTCGGTCTCTCCTTCGCCGGAACGACCAATTGCCTTACCTCCTACGCGAATCCGATCGAGAACGTTCTTAGATCCCTCGGCGTTACAGTTCACACATGACGGGTGCGACCTTCGAAGAGGCCGAGGCAGCAAAAGAGATCCTTGCGGCGAAGCTCGCGGGCCTACCGGAGCTGCGAGGAATCGGCATCGCCGTGCTCGACGTCGGGTATGGCGTGAGAGTGAACCTCAGCGGCCCCACCGCCCGGATCGTGCCGGCCGAGATCAACGATGTCCCTGTCATCGTCAAAATCGTCGGCACGATCCGGCCCCAGTAACTATCCGCAGCATCCCGTGTTCGAGCAATCGACATAGAGCCCGATCGGTCCGCGCCGGGAAAACAGAGCATGCTTCGAGCGCGACTCCGTAAGCGCGGCAATCGCGGGTGGCTCCTTCAGCGATACAGGGTTCACGCTGAGTTTCTCGTAAATCTTGAAGTGGCTCCCATTCTGTGCGGGCAGTTCGTCATAGACGTTGCCACGAGCCATGTTCGTGATGGCAATCTCGGTTCCCGGCTTCGCCACGATCGTGCCTTCCGGAGAGCCGTCGTCGGGCTTCATCGTGATACGGATCGGGCCGTCGTGCACGACGTCGAGCTGAGATATCGCCGCGGCGCCGCCAGGGATGAGATACGACGTCAACGTCCCCTGTTTGATCCGAATCTGGGCGATGGTCTTGGCGCGTGGGGGATCGATCTCGAAATCTTTGTCAATATCCCGCAACTGCGGCAGGATCTGTCTGGTCGTGTCGAGGACTCCGTCCACGTCGGCGCCCTCGATCACGAGGTGGCAGGGCACGAGCGGAAAGGTGATGTCCCGAGCGCCCTTTACGCCAACCCAGTTGGCGGTTTCCGCTTCCTCAATCGAATCGGCAGCGACGACGACCGATCCATAGTGAGGGTCGATCCCTTTCCCGGGATTTCGGCCGTCGGGAAGAAGCGCCAAGCGTCCTCCCTGCTCGCGATAAAAGCAAACGAGTCCCACAAACTGCACTGAATAAGGCATACCCTCTCCTTTTGGTTAGCTTCCGATGACTTGTACCGCCGCCCACACTCGGGGTGGCGTGTCACGTCGGTGGACCCACTCGAGCTGTGCAGCACGAAGCGCCTCCGCCGGCGGCAAACCGCGTGCAAGGTAGTAATGCAGACGGGGGAAAAACTCGGCGGCGGGGCCGTCGTCGATCGGCCACAACGTCGCTACAACGCTGGGCACGCCGGCGCCCAGGAACGCTCGCGCAATGCTGATGCTTGCGTCGCCGGTACGTCCATAGCTGCGGGCAGTACCACAGGCCGCGAGCACGACGACGCTCGTACGGCCCAAATGCATCGTGGCGATCTCACGCGCGTCGAGCTGAGATTCGAGTCCTTCTCGGCGCGAGGTCACGAGCGCCGCGACCGTGTTGCCATCCGGCACAACGGCGTGCCCGACGAAGTGAATCACGTCAGCCGTGGCGGCTTTCTGCTCCAGAACCGCGGCGTTCGCGTCGCCTGGTGCAACGTCGGCGCCGTGCTCATACTCCGCGGCCACAGCGTCGGCCTCGCGGGAGGCTTGGGTTAGCCGTCCAGCGTCGCCGTTGCGTGAGGAAGGCCCCGCGACAATTAGCAGGCGCGAACCCTTCCCGAGGGACCGTGTGCGCGAGGCTAGTCGGGTAAACACAGCCAGGCTGGGAGTGGCGATAACCGCTCGTTTTTCGATCAGATACCGGCCAGCGGGGTCGATTAAAGCGGCGAACGGCACCACGCTGAGAACGTCGTCGGGAACGATGACCAGCGTACGGCCGGTGGCAAGCTCCTCAGCCACCGGTGCCATAAGCCGGTCGTACAACATTGCCGCAACGTGGGTGAAGTCCGCAGCCGTTCCCGAGGTCGCGGTCCGCGTCAGACGCTGAACTTCATCCGCGATCATGGGCCCGCTTACATCCTCCTGAACCGCGTGAACGCCCGAGGTATCCACGACGAAGATCACCAGCTTGCTCGGGAGCATGAGGTATTCGAGGACGACAGCGTCACCGAGAGCCGATTGGGTCGCCTGCACACCGCTTGGACCCATAGAGTCGAGCAATTCTCTCCCGCGCGCCTGTTCGCAGTACGCGAATGCGGCGGCATCGTCATGACGCTGGAGAGCCAGGATGACAGCCTCGTCGAAAAGCCCATCGGCCGCTCCGAACATCCCCCAGCGTTCGTCACCTGCGTCGATCGACATCCGCTGCGTCTCGAGCTCGCGAATTCCGGCATCGAAGTCGCCGGCGGCGTCACGCGGGGCTCCGCTGGCAACATATGCACGGCCGCGCTGAAGCAGGAGCTCCGGCAGGAACATACGGCGTCCTTTGGTGCGCTGATACCCGATGGCATCGGTCAGGAGGCGGATCGAGCTGGCAGGCGACGCCGCGAGAAAGGCTTCCACCGCAAGCCGCTCCGCATGGGCGCGGTCGTGCAGCCCCACGTCGCGAACGCGCGCCATCGCTGCCGAGGCACGCGTCAGGTCCGCTCTTGCCGCCGCGGCGTCGCCGATCCGTCCCTCGATCCGCGCTCGCGTCAACAGGGCGTTGACGTACATCAACTCGTCCCCGTCCCGCCGCGGCATCTCTATCTGCAGATTGAGAAAAGCCAGACTGACGGGCCAATCGCGATTGAAGGCTGCACCCCGAGCCACCGCGTGGACCGCGACGCGAAGCCGCTGATCATCGGATCGTCCGATCTCCTGGAGCGCGACGAGGCGGTACGCCCAGGCTTCCCGCGGTTCGCCAATCCGGTCGTAAACCTCGGCCAGAATCTCGCGCACCGTCATCGCGTATTTCATCTCGCCGAGACGCTCGAACGTCGCGATGCTGTCGATCAGGGTACGCCTCGACTGTCCCCAGCGGCCCAGCGACGCGTAGACGAGCCCCAGTTGCCATTTCACCTGCGCGGCGTAAGCGATGTACTCCGGCCTGGAGACGTTGAGAAGCTGCTCGAGCTGCACACGCGCTTCGTCGATCCGCCCCTGCTCGAAGGTGGTATTCGCGGCAAAATAACGAGCAAGCAGGGCCATCGGACTGCCCGCCGCTTCAAAGCCGGCCGCCGCTTCACGGAACTGCCTCTCCGCGTCGGCAGGTCTCCCCGCCCTGAAAGTCCGCTGAGCCTCGCGGAACTGGATGTGTGCTGCCGTGAGCGTGTTGCGGCGTATGGGGTCGGCCCGGTCGATGGCGTTGACCGCCGCGATCAGGAGCCCTTCGCCGTGGTCCCGAGCGATCTCCTCGCCGAAGAATCGTGCCAGTTGCAGATGCTTGGCGGCAGCGTCATGATCGCCACGGGTCTCATCGTGAGCCCAGCGGCCGAGGATTTCACTTTCTCCCCAGACGCGCGTGTCCTGTGGAAAGCGCCGCACAAGTATGCCGGCTGCTTTCGAATCGCCCGTCAGACGGTCGTAGTTGTGCTCGAGCTCATCGCGGAACTCCACCCTCTTGCTGAGATCCTGCAGGTGTTTACCGGCCTCGATGGCCCACGGTGAGCCGCTATCGACGGAGAGAAACCGTTTCCATGCGGCACGCGCCTGTTCGCGCAATCCCAGACGCTCGAGGATCAAGGCGCGGTTGAACAGCGCCTCGGGAAATCGTGCATCCAGTCGTAACGCGGCGTCCGCGGAAGCAAGCGCCTGCGCGAGCTGCTGTGGGTCATCGCTCTGGACCGCCGCCGCATAGTGCGCCGCGGCGAGGTCACTCCAGACAACGGTGCTGGGCGAGGATGCGGCGATCTTTTCCAGCCGCGTGACGGCATCCTTCGGATCCCCGGCCAGAAGGCTGGCCAAGGCTGAAGCGTGCTGCGTCCGCGCCGAGGGATTGGCGCCAGTCTGCTCGAGAACAACACCGGCGACGCCGACGAGCTTCATCTGCGCGGGGTCGAGCTTCCGCTCGCCATCACGCTGAACGGTTCGCAGCGGCGCCCACGGAAATCCGCCGCTCAGGCGCGGCTCAAGGTAGCGTCCATCATGAGGAATGGCCGCGATCAGCATACGCGTCGGTTCATCGGCACGCGACCGTACGAACCAGACGGAAAGAACCGTGATGCCGGCGAGCGCGGCCGCGGCAATCGCCAGCCACAGCGGCAACCTGGTCCGCGGGCGCATGATCACCACCGGCGGCGCATAGTTCTCTCGATCGTATCGCGCGCCCGCGGCGACGATCTTCCGGCAATCCTCACATTCGCGCAGATGTTCAGCGGTCATGTCCAGCTCTGCTCCTGAGAGAGTTCCAGCGACAAAGGCGGCCAGAACCTCGGGATCAGGACAGCGGCTCGAATCGCGCTTCGTCACGCGTCCTCCTCCGGCTTCCCTCCCGGGTCCTCATCATTGGAGGGACGCCGGCCGCCGCTTTTGCGCTTGAAATCAAGAACGCTGTCGGACCCGGTGAGCCTGGCCACGTCGGCAGCGCTGACGCCCGCATCCTCCAGCTTCCTGCGGAGGTCGCCGAAATGCGTTTGGAGGAGGCGGTACAGCCGCTGCGGGTCTTTCCGCATCGAGTTTGCGATCTGCGGTACCGGCATGTCGCACTCAAACCGGAGCTGAAAAAGAAGCTGGTCCTCTTTGCGTAGCTGCTCAATGAATGCGCTCACCACTTTGGAGATGAGCGCCGCCGTCTCTCTGTTGGCAAGGGAGTCGCCCGTGTCCTCTACGCTCGGCTCCGGTCTTTGATCCAGCCCCACCATCCTGCGCCCATGCCGTTTTGGAAAGCGCTCGGCGAGTTGCTCGATCATCGCCTTTGTGACCCCGGAATACTTCCGCTGCAGGATGACCAGGGCTTCATCGATTGAGCGCTTGTCGCGCCCGATCAATCGCTCCAAGTCCACTGCCAGGTCCCCTTGACGCTTCGCCTCAGCGGAATCGTGCCATTTCCCCCATTCATGATTCCGATAGTCGTTCAACAGCCTCGCCACGACTGTGGTCAGGTAGGTCCCAAAGCTGCTTCTTCCCTGGAATGCGCGGACGATGGCGTAGTCGTTCTCAACGAGCCGAAGCTGAACGAAGCCGAAGAACTCCTCCATCTGGCTCGCGTCCATCGCGCCGCGGCAGAGGCTTCCGATGATACGCTCGATTACCTTCAGATGATCGAGAAGAATATCACTCGGTGTTTGCATGGACTGGTGTGTATGCCGAAGCGCGTGTGCGCTCCAAAACACAGACGCTTCTCTCGTTTTAGCCGATACCGGGAGAATACACCACACAAACTCATTCCGCATCAGGCCGTAAAGAACGACGACATCTCTAGGATGGAATGACAGATTGCGGTTAAGCGCGAAGAGCAGCCGCGGCCTCCTCACCACACGCGGAAAAGAACGACCGAACCATTCTGTCAACCGTCGAGCGTGCGCCGCCTCCAGCAGCCGGCGAGGCGTACGTCTCCCGCCGTAAGGTGCTATGACTGGTCGCGTCAACCCTTGGATCGTGCGAGGCGCTACCAGCCTATCCACCGTCCGGATCAACGAGTTGTTCGTACCGGCGGTCATCATCTGGATAGAGGGACGGAATTGCGTCCGTTTCAAGGAGAGAGGCGTTCGTGAGTGAAGAACAGCATCCACAATAGGGCCGCAAGCAGCAGCGTAGCCAGCGCGGCGATTGCCCGCGTGACTTCGCGACCAAAGGCCTGCCACCAGGAAAGCTTCGTAGCGGAGAGCTCGAGGTCGGCCGGATCGAAGCGCGACGCCGTTCCAAAATTGAAAAACAGCGTCCCCTGGTATCTCCCAGGCTCCCTCAGAAAGTCCGGCGCTGAGAGCGCCAAGAACGCCGATTGACCTGGCGACAGCGTAATCGTCGACGGCGTGATGGTGACGTCGATTGGATTTTGCCCTCCAACCAGATTCAACGTCGCGCCGCGGAGGATGAGCGTTCGGGGCATGGTCGACCGGTTCACGACCGTCATCCGTGCCTTCAGGCTGACCTTGTAGTGCTCGCCCAACATGAGCTTCGCCGGTTCGACCAGATCGACTCGAGAGCTGATCAGCGCGAGGATCTCGCGACGAACGCCATCGGTCCGGTGACCGTGCTCCGTGAAGTCGATGACGCGGACAACGTTCCCTGGGATTTGGTCGTAACCGGGCATGTGCCGCACCAGTTGGGTGAGCCGCGCGGAGAGCTCCTGGACAGAGCTTGTCCCTCCAGGCAACGCAACTACCGCCATACGAAAGCGGTCTTCGCGCAGGCCGACCGAAAGTGAGCTCAGGACTCCCGGATCATTGCACGGCC
>Ga0247666_1000263_pt1 | contig 16954 bp, 16 predicted proteins | sample CNK07_metaG_FD_183025 | JGI IMG/M metagenome (GOLD analysis project Ga0247666, IMG submission 183025) | Soil microbial communities from Purdue University Martell Research Forest, Indiana, United States - CNK07 | ecosystem: Environmental > Terrestrial > Soil > Temperate forest > Bulk soil...
ACAAATCGCCCGAGCGGCTCCTAAATTGAGAAAAGCGGACCCGAGGAGGGGCGCCTCTCACGTAGAGGCGCCGCGGCCCGCGGCTCTTTCTCTTCCAAGACTCTACCGTTTCGTCTCAACTCGCACTTCGTAATGTTTCGCGATCGGCTCCACGCGCGATAGCAACGCTTTCGCCTCTGGTTCAAACACCGGTACGGTGTAGTTCGGCCCGGCAAACCGCTCGACCGCCGCAATCGACTCAAAAAAATTCACCACCACAAACTCAGCCTCCTCCTTTTCATCACTCCGAAAAATATAGCCGCCTCGATATCCCTCGATCTTCTTCAATCCCGGCAACACTTTGCTTTTCAGCAGCTCTTCGTAAGCATCTGCATTTTCTGCTCGCGTCCATCCTCGCCAGTGCCGTGCAATCATCCGTCTCGCCTCCCCTCTCGCATGTCAATGCTCAAACAGTCGCTCATTTATCCTTTCGCCGAGCTATACCTTTCCACCCGCCGCTGCGCCGAGTAAGCGCCTAATATAGAGGGTACGGTCAAATGCTCTCTACACGCACCATTTCATGGATTGCGGCAGTCTGGCTTTTGGTACTCGGCAGCTACGCGCTCGCACCATTCGTCCTGCACGACAATCAGTCGCTGACAAGCTTCGCCGACATCGCCCAGTGTCTCGTTCCACTTCTCGCCAACGCCGGCCTGTTGATGAACGCCGGAACGCCCCACTGGCGTCGCAATGTCTTCTGGATGCTGTTCGCGATGGGTTGCACGCTCTGGATGATTGGCCAGTTCCAGTGGACCTATTACGAAGTCTACCTGCACCAGGAATTGCCCGACCTTTATCCCGGCGATATCACCTTTTTCCTTCGCGGCGTCCCAATGATGGCTGCGCTCGCCCTGCGTCCCCATCTGACACGTAGCGAGCTTCGTCTGCGCTTCGGCTATCTGGATTTCGTGCTGCTGCTCACGTGGTGGATGTTCCTGTACGTCTACGTCGTGATGCCATGGCTTTACGCGGCACCGTCCGTCGAGCAATACAATTTCGGCTTCGAAGTTGTCACCAACATTCAAAATTCCGTCATCGTCGTCGGACTCGGCTTTCTCTGGTTGCGCACGCGCGGCGCCTGGCGCCTGGTATATGCCGGACTATTTGGTGGCGCGGCGCTGCAGATGACCGCGTCCCTCTTTATCAACGTTGGCATCAACCTCAAGACCTACAAAACCGGAACTTGGTTCGACCTGCCCATGCTGGCCGCTTTCATGTGGTACGGAACCGCTGGATACATCGCGCACGCAAGGCAAAGCGCGCTGGATGCTCCAGTGGAAGGATCGGCCGCGGAAGAAGCTAATCTGGAGAATCAAACAACTTGGGCGACGAAACTCGCAATGGCCGCGGTCCTCTCTTTGCCCGTTTTTGCGTTCTACACTTTAAAGTACTCGGTCGATTCCGACTCTGTCCGTGATTTTCGTTTGTACGCGACAGTGATTGCCTCGGTTCCTCTCGTATTTATGGTTTTCTTGCGGCAGCACCTGGCGGACAAGGAACGGTTGCGGCTTCTGGCGCAATCGGAGTTGTCGATCGAGAATCTGCAGCGCCTGCAGACGCAACTTGTTCAATCGGAGAAATTGATTTCGCTTGGCCAGCTCGCGGCCGGCGCCGCGCACGAAATCAACAACCCTTTGACCGCGATCCTTGGATACTCCGATTTGCTCGCCGACGATCAGGCGATCCCTGAAAAAAACCGGGCGCTTGCCGCAAAGATTCGGGAACAAGCGCGTAGAACAAAAACACTCGTGCAAAATCTCCTGAGTTTCGCGCGTCAAGTTCCCGCTGAGCGCACGCTGCTGGATTTGAACACAGTCGTCAGCAACGCCGCGCAGCTCCGTGCGCTTGATTTGCGCTCCGGAACGACGAAAGTCGACTTGCAATTGGAGTCGGTGCTGCCCGGCGTCCGGGGCGATGGCAACCAGCTGCTCCAGGTCTTTTTCAACATCATCAACAACGCAATCGACGCCATGGAATCGGCCCACGGCGGCGGCACGCTCACTATCAAGACCGCCCGCGACCGCGGCTGGGTAGTCGTCTTGTTCAGCGACACCGGCCCGGGCATTAAGGAGCCTCACCGCGTTTTCGATCCGTTCTATACGACGAAACCCGTCGGTAAAGGCACCGGCCTCGGCTTGAGCATCTGCTTCGGCATCGTTCAGGAGCACGCCGGAAGAATTCTTTGTTACAACAGCCAGGGAGGCGGCGCCGTGTTTCGCGTCGAATTGCCTGCAGTGCTGGCGGCCCTGCCGGCGCGCGAAGTTCAGCTCAGCGGCACTGGCTCGGCGCCAAAACCGTTTTGAAGTTTCCCTGCCCTCTCCCGCGTAATACAAACAGGGTGTTTCGCGTGACTGATTGGCAGTCGTGCTAGAGTTTCTCTCGCACAACGCCTGCCGGGAGCCCTCATGTCCGATGCTGCGATCCTAACCGAGCAACTCACTCGCAAATTCGGCGAACTCACCGCCGTAGATCGCATCGATTTGCGCGTGACGGCGGGACAGTTCTTTGGCTTTCTCGGGCCGAACGGCGCCGGAAAATCCACAACCATCAAAATGCTCACTGGCTTGCTGACGCCGACCACCGGCCGCATGCAATTGCTCGGAATCGATTTTTCCCGGCACCCCATCGACATTAAGCGCCAGATCGGAGTCGTGCCGGAGGGGATGGGGCTGTTTGAGCGCCTGACCGGCGCCGAGTACCTTACATTTGTCGGCAGAATGTACGGACTGGACAAAACGACGACAAAGCAACGCAGTGAAGAGCTGCTAGAGTTCATGCAGCTCGCGGACCGCCCCAAAACCATGATCGCGGACTATTCCCATGGCATGCAAAAAAAACTCGCGCTCGCCGCCGCGGTGATTCACGGTCCGCGAATCCTCTTTCTCGATGAGCCTTTTGAAGGCGTGGACGCGCTCGCCGCCGGCGCACTGAAAGCCCTCCTCGCAAGAATGACCGAACGCGGCGCAACCATTTTTCTGACGTCGCACGTCCTGGAAATTGTGGAGCGCCTCTGCAGCCACGTCGCCATCATCGACAAAGGAAAACTTGTCGCGCAGGGTTCGCTGGAGGAACTGCGCGCCGGTGTTCCGAGCGCCGAAGGAAGAACCACCACCCTCGAAGAAATTTTTCTTTCCATCGTGGGGCAAGGCGGCGCCGAACGCCCCAACGTGGAGGAACTCTCGTGGCTGATGTAGCTCGGTTGCCGGGATTGCTTGAGCAAATCTGGCTCGTGGCCGGTTTGCGCTGGCGCATCTTGCGCAACAACATGAAGAACAAGAATCGCGTCTGGGACGTGATTGGCGTAGTAATTTCATCGGTCGTGGGAATTGTTTTCGTCGCAAGCATGGCCATTCTGGTTTTCGTCGGGACAGTTGCGTTCCTGAACAATCATCACGAGGCTCGCTTCGGCCTGCTCTTTTGGGGATTTTTCTTGTGGTGGCAGGTGCTCCCGATTTTCGTCGCCGGATTTTCGCCTTCCTTTTCGTTTCGATCCCTGCTTCGCTTTCCTTTGAAGTTTTCTGCATTCTACTCGATCGGCATTGCGTACGGCCTCGCCGACTCGGCGGCGCTCGCGTCCCTCGTCTGGCTCGTTACCATGATTGTCGCAGCGGTTATTACCAGGATTTCCGTCGTACCTGTCATGATTTTGGCTTCCATATTGTTTGTCGCCGTGAACGTGACCCTGGAGCGGCTGATCGGATCATGGCTGGAGAAAATCTTGGCGAAACGAAAGGCGCGTGAGATCTTCCTCGCGCTTTTCGTGCTCTTCATCGTGGGCGTGCAATTCATCGGACCTGCCATTCAGAAATACGAAAAATCCCCCAAGCCGGACGTGGCGAAAATAGTTCGCTACGCGCGCCCGTCTCCCCCTTCGCTTGCGGGAGAAATGATTGCCGGCGCTGCGGCCGGTGATTCGGCAACGGTCGGAACAGGCGCTGCCGGTTTGGCGGGATTTGCGGTGCTCCTCGGAGGCCTTCTGTTTTTTCGCTATCGCGACCAATTTCGCGGCGAGGAGTTGAGCGAAACGATGGCGCCCGCGCGCGTCGCAGCGAAACCTGTCGTGCCAGCTCGCGAGGCAGCCGGTCCCGAACTTCGCCTCTTGCCGGCCGCCGTCAACGCGGTGCTCGCAAAAGAATTTCGATACCTGTTCCGCAACGGCTTTGTGGCTACCGCCTTATTGTTTCCACCCTTGCTTGCCTTGCTCTTCTCGATGCAGTTCGGCGGCGCGCATCCGACCACGAAACGTGCCATTTCGCCGGACCTCTTTTTCCCGGGAATGATGGCGTACCTCACGCTTATCCTCATGGCGCCTTCTTTTAACAGTTTTGCGTACGAGGGCCGCGGCATGCAGACCTATTTCATGTTGCCGGTGCGGTTCCGCGACATATTGATGGCCAAGAATTTGGTCACGCTGGCAATTCTGACTGGCGAGATTGCCTCTTGCGTCGCCCTGTTGAAGTGGCGCGTGGGATTGCCGCCAAGTCCCGTCTTTTTCGCAACGATCTGCGCGCTGATTTTTGCTGTCGCGGGTCAATTGACTATCGCAAACTGGTCCTCTCTCAAATTCCCCAAAAAAATGGAATTTGGGAAAATGCAGGGCAATCGGCAATCAGGAATGGCCGTACTCGTCGCGTTCGGCTCGCAACTGGTCTTTGCGACGACTTGCGGCCTGGTGCTCTTCGTTGGTCGCTTCGGAAGCAATCCATGGCTGCCCACGGAAATCTTCCTTTGCCTTGCCGCTGCGGCAGTCGCGGGATACATCGCGGCGCTGGACCCTCTGACAAAACTCGCAGAAGAGAAAAAAGAGTCAATCCTCGACGCCTTGACGAAATGACGTCGGCAAATTCGGAGTTACGGAGTCGTACCACATGTTGATGGAAGAATTGTTTGGCCGCGGAATTATGGTGATGTCGGCGGCGAAAGACCGGCCCGGCCAAAAGGTTGGCACATTCAATGCGGAATTCCTGGCTACGCTTCCCGCTTTAAAGACCGCGGAGATGGAAAAGATGCGCTGGCTCGAAGGCGAATGGAATTCCGCCAATCGCGTGGCAGCCACGAGCAAGAATCCGGCCTACGAGGACTTCAACACTGGAAAGTACAAGTTTTGTGAGAAGGACTCCTGGATTTGCCTCGTCGGAAAAGATGGGCGCGAACGCAGATATTTGACGTTCGATCCTTTCAGCGGCCAGTGGATCTACGTACTGCTCGAGGGTGCATTTGGGATTTTGCGGTCGCCGGGATGGCGTGGCAACACCATCGTGTTCGAAGGCGATATGACGATGATTGGGGTGCATTGCGTGCTGCGGCAAACGTGGAAGAAAAAGAGTGACGATGAGTTTTCGTTTGTGAACGAAGAGAAGCTGGCGGATGGGAGTTGGGGCCTCGTGGATGAGTGGGGGTTGAAGAGGAAGTAGCGCTATTTGAGGGACGCGGCGAAACGCCTTGCGATAGGGAGCCAAGAGAAGTGCTGCGTGAAGGCGGCACGGGAGCGGGCGGCGAGTTCGGAACGGTAAGCGGGATCGGAAAGGACGCGGAGTAAAGCGGCGTTCAGTTCGTCTTGATTGGCGCTTGAGACGAGGAGGACGCCGGCGTCGGTGACGGGCGCGGCGGTTTCCGAGCCGGAAAAAGCGATGATGGGAAGGCCGCAGGCGATTCCCGCGATGGCGCTGCCTCTGCGAGAAGAGATGGGGCCGCGGACGAAGAGAAGAACGTCCGATGCAGAGAGCCGCTCGGTGAGTTGTGACTCCTCAAGCAGTCCTTCGACGGAAATTTCCACGGGCAAATCCTGAAGAGATTCCCGGAGAGTTGCTTCAGCGGAATCTGCGTTGCGGCCAAAAACGGAGAGGCGGAGCTTGCCGATTTTTTGCGCGGCGTGGCGGACGGCCGCGATGATGGCGCGGGTTTCGGCGACGCCGGGTTCGCCGCCGGTGACGCTGAAAACGGCGACGGTGGGAAATTCGTTTGCGGGGCGAGCGGTGACAGGCGCATCGAGGATGGGAAGGTTGGGGCCGACGGGAATGAAGTGTGCATTTGTGGACGAATCCCGGAGCCACGAAACGTTTGCGAGCGGGACGGTAAAAATGGAGAGGTCGGCAAGCCGGAGCGCGCTACGCATGGTACGGACCTGGACGAAACGACGAAATCGGTCGACGAGACGCGCGCCGGGGAATGGCTCGACGTCATGAAAAACGATGGCAACGCGGGCGCCAGCCTTGATAAGCGTGTAGAGGGCGCGGAGAAATTTCCCGGGAAAGCCGCGTGAGGACCAAGCGAGCGCGGTGTACTGCACGAGAACCCAATTGCCGCGCCACGTGGCGGCCATGAGCCGAAGCGCCTCGAGCGAGCTTGGCCAGCCGTGCGTATCCCAGGGGACGCGGCGAATTTCCAATTGAAAATTGTGCGCCTGCAAAGCTGTGCCGAGATAGCGGCAATATTCCTCGACGGCGTCGGTGGGGTGGTCCTTGCGGCCGAGCAGCGCAATGAGCGGGCGAGTCATCGGGGGAGCGCAAGGACGTGATTCTCGTCGAGATTGCGGCAGGAATATCCGAATTCGGCGAATTTTTGAATGAGCGCCCGGTAATTTTCCGGACTGTGCATTTCGACAAGAAGAATCGACCGCTTTTCTCGAAGTAATCGCTGTGCACCTTGAAAGACCTCACGCTCAGCACCTTCAACGTCGCACTTGATCATGTCCGGAGCCGGATGGGACAGTGAGTAATCATCGAGCGATACGGCTTCTACGGAAATCAGCAGGGAACTTTTCGAGGTGTTTGCTGCGACGTGGCCGAGGCCACGATCTGGTGAAGCACTTGCATCCACGCGCGCGAAAGAAACCGGGGCTGTTTCCGACCAAACGGCTTTCTGTTCGACGACAGCGTGAGAAAAATTGTTGCGCTGGAGATTTTCCTGAAGACGGCATGCAATTTCTGGATCCGCTTCGAATGAAACGACGCGCCCCGAGGAGCCGACAAGACGCGCTGCAATTAGCGAGAAAAAACCGATGTTAGCTCCCAGATCGTAGAAGGTCATTCCAGGTCGAAGATGCTCGACAAGGGCCTGTTGCATTTGTGGCTCGCCGGTGGATTGCTGGACGGCTTCTGCCGTACGGGGATTGAGCCGCATCCAAAGGCCTTGCCCGGGACCATTTTGAATCTGTGCCCAAACAAGAGTGCCGCGGGGAAGAATTTTGTTCGCAATCCAGGCGAAGAGTGCGCCAAGAACCGGGAGGCGGCGCAAGCGAGCGCGCACAGAAGAGTGACGAAGAAAGAAATTAGCCAAACGGCTCGGCGACTCGGTCATAGTGCGCTTCCACTCAGATTACTTCTCCACTAGAAAACTACCGATGACAAGGGCATCCATGCCGGAAGAGAAGAACGTGCGGATGGCGTCGGTCGGCGTGTGGACGATGGCTTCGCCGCGAAGGTTGAAGCTGGTGTTCATGATGACCGGCACGCCGGTAATTTTTCCAAACTCGTCGATTAGGCGGTAGTAGAGCGGATTGATTTCGCGCTCGACGGTTTGCGGGCGCGCTGAGCCGTCAACATGCGTGACGCTCGGAATCATGTTGCGCTTTTCTGGCCGCACTTGCGCAGTCAGGATCATGAATGGGGAGTCGTACGCGGATTCGAGATAGTCCGGCGCGGCTTCTTTCTTGAAGGAAGGCGCAAAGGGACGCCACCACTCGCGGAACTTCACGGCGTTATTCACTTTGGCGTTCATCTCCGGGTCGCGCGGATCGGCAAGGATGGAGCGGGCTCCAAGCGCGCGTGGTCCGAATTCCATTCGCCCCTGAAACCAGCCGAGAATTTTTCCAGCGGAAAGAAGCTGCGCGGCGGTGGCGGCGGGATCGGAGAGTCTTGTGTGCTTGATCTTGTAGGTGTTGAGTGCAGATTCGATGGCGGCGTCGTCAAACGACGGGCCCCAATAGCCGTGACGCATGGGCTTGTCGGGAAGTTTGCCGTTCGAATCGAGACAAGGAGCGAGCGCGGCTCCGAGGGCGACGCCGTCATCCGATGCGGCCGGCTGCACGAAGAGTTTTTCGACGAGCCCACTAGCGGCGATTTTGCCGTTGGCTTTTGAATTGAGAGCAACACCGCCGGCAAGACACAAGTTACGCGAACCGGTCTTTTGCAGCGCAAGCCGCACGACCGCCATCATGGCGTGTTCGCAGGCATCCTGCGCGGCAAACGCGATGTTTTTGTGGTGCTCGGAAATATCGGATTCCGGAACGCGAGGCTCGCCGAGAAGCGGGATTATATTTTCGAACGGCGAGCCAGTGACGAGTTGGCGCGAGTGGACGCGGGGAGGAGTTGAACCGAGATTTATGAATTGGCTGAGGTCGATGCCCGGCCGACCATAGGGCGCGAGGCCCATGACTTTCCACTCGTCGGAATTTCGAACGAAACCGAGGAAGGCGGTGAATTCGCTGTAAAAGAGACCGACGGAATCGGGATAGTTGATAGTGAGAACGTGATCCAAACGGCCGTTGTGGCCGCGCCAGATGGTTGTGGCTTCCCAGGCGCCACGACCGTCCATGACGACGACGGCGGAATCGTCGAAACCGGAGTAGGCGTAAGCGCTGAGTGCATGCGCGAGATGGTGGTCGACGAAACGCATGCGGGCTTTCGTCGGGCCGAACGTGAGACGGAAATTGGCGGCGCCCGACTCTTGATGCCACATGCTGAGAAAGTGCCGCGACGAGTTCAGAACGTTCAAATAGTTCACTGGCCATCGCCGCGTCAAATAAAGTTTCAAATCGTGACGATAAACCGGCCCGGCCGTTTGCCATCCGAAGCAAACTTCGTCGAGTTGTGCCGCGGAAATGTTCGCGAAATCGAGGCACGCCTGAATCGCCAGTTGAGGGAACCGCGCATCGTGTTTGAGACGAGAGAGGCGTTCTTCGGCGACCGCGAACAGAAGGTCGCCGTCGCGCACGATGCACGCGGAGGAATCATGCATCTGCGAATAATTGACGCCGAGAGTGATCATGTGAAAGCGTGGTCCTTTCGGGCCAGGACGACCAGCGAATCGACTTCTGCGACAATCTTCCACGACGAAGCGGGATTATTCCGAAACTCACGGTCGACAAAACGCACCGGGCCATAGTCGGGAGAAGTCCAGCCACCGTGAAACAACCGCGCGTCGTGAAAAAGCACGACTCCCTGTTGCTCCACGTGGGGATGCCAATCGGTCCAATCTCGTTCGACGGCGCGTTCCTCATGGTCGCCATCGATCAACAGGAAATCGATCGCTGTGTGCCAATTGCGAATCGCATCCTGGCTGAACGATTCGATCCAGATAATCTTCTTGGAAGAACCATCCGAGACAGCGCGTCGGGCTGCGCGACGCAGAAAGTTCAATGCGCGGACGCGCGAAAGATGAAACGGATCGATCAAATAAAGCGCGCCCTGCGAGTCCATCGTGGTTCGCAACGCAACAGCCGAAGCGCCTTCCGCAACTCCGATTTCAACCAGGCTTTTGCGCCCATACGCGTGCCGCTCAAGCGCCCCGTGTTCCGCAGCAGTATGCTGGGCGATTGGTGAGCGAATGCCTGCCCAAGCAAAAAACGGATGGTCGATAAAGCGCGGCGAGCGTGGCCGGAAAGGTTGGCCCGTCGGCGCCGCCTCCGCGAATTGAATCTTGGCGTCACTCATGCCATATCTCACTTCGCGGCTTCTGCCTTGAACGCCGGCTCAAGCTAAATTTCCTTTGCCCATTTCAAGGGCACGCGCAAAAACTGCTTCAGAACGCTTCGCAGTCTCAGTCCAACTGTACCGCTTCATCTTTTCCTGCGCCGCTTCGCCAAGTCGCCGCCGCAACGCAGCGTCCTGGCAGAGCGTGAGGATCGCCGAGACGAGAGAACCAGTATTCCCCGGCACAACGAAAAGTCCGTCGCGGCCATCTTCGATAAGGTCCGTCATCCCACAGGATTCGGTAGTGATGACGGGCAAACCAGACGCCATGGCCTCCAGCAAGACTAAAGGCATCCCTTCCATCAACGATGGCAGCACGAAAATTTCGTGCCCGAAATAGAGGCGTGAAATCTCCGCTCGTGAAACAAAGGGAATCACCGTCAGCGCCGACTGTGCCGCCGAAGAAAAGTGCCTCCGCACCTCCGCTTCGGGCACGATGCAACCCGCAACGGTCAAGCGCGTATCGGGGAACGCGGTGAGAATCTGATCGAACGCGTGCGCCAAATAGTAGACGCCTTTGTGATCGATCCACGTGCCAACAAAAAGCAGCTTTGTCGCACGCCCCGCGGAAAACGTCCGCGGAAGAAAGAATTCGGGGCCCACGCCGTTGGCAACAAACCACACGCGGTCCGGCGCGAGATCGTAGTGAAGTTGGAGATAGACGAGCGTCTCGCGGTTTGTGACGATGCTTTGGTCCGCCGTCGTCGCGGAATAGCGGTAAGTCGGCATGTGATAAATATTTTGCCAGACGCGATTTCTCCAGCGGTAGTAATCCGCGTGCCCCTTTTTCGCTTCTCTGCCCATCGCGTACATCCGGCGCTCTTCCAGCCCGTGCATGGTCATAACGTAAGGCGGACCAGCCTTGGCGCCAAGCCGCCGGCGGCGAGCGCCATACCAGAATCCAAACGGCGCATGAATATTGACCACGTCATATTCGTCGCGGTGCTGGGCGACATAAAGCGCGGCGCTCCTCGCGAATTCCGTGGTACGAAAACGGTTCGGCCACTTTTGCGTTGGCAACAAGTCTTCTAAAAACAGCGGCTTCACCGTGTGCCCAAAATCGGCCAGTTGGCGCGCGAGGTTATAGACGATTCCGGCGACGCCAGCCTCGGCCTTTCCCTGCACTCCTGTAATCATCAATATGCGCATGCAGTCCCGAACCCGTACATAAGCTGCCGCAGAATTATCTAACAAATAGTTTGTGAAGACACTTTTTGGCGCGGTCGAATCACGGTTTTATGGCGATACGCCCCGTATAGTCGCTCCGGTTCATCAGAATGGGCAGTCGGTTTTGTGAAAGATATTCGTCCGCAGGCCTTTCGCCCACCTTGCCGGTGTCCGCAATCATTGATGATTGTGGCAGAAGCGGGAATTATCTGTTCGACCTGGGCCCCTTTATGAAGTGGATCTGTTTCCTGGGATAAGCAGTCGCACAAAGCCATGCTCCCGCCTTTCCACACGCCACATACCACAATCGCGCCCGGAATGTTGTGCACGCTGATGTAACGGACAGCTTGAATCAGCACGCAGATTCTGGCGGACTCGTCATTGTCCACAGCCGGATCGCGTTTAAAATCGCGGGCTCGTCGCCCCGAAAGTCGGGCGGAGCCACTTCATCACGAAGAAAAAACCTCGCCAGGTCGAGGCCCACCAGGCGCAGCGAATTGCGGATCCAGTCCTTGATCATGGTCTCGCGCGCCAATCTCTTTGGATGTGCTCCATTCCTGGAACTGGGAGGAGGCGAGCGCGGATACGATTGTAGAGATCGCTGCGAGCGACAGAACTCTGCGCCCGGTAAAAAAGCTTCGGAGGCACAAATAGGGCCGCGAAGAGAATCAAACGTTTGAATACGCGGTGAGAAACCCGTGCTTCCGGGTGCAAGATTCCGTAGAGCGTCCATTCGGTCCGAGCCGTTTCCCAGGACCAGCCGCTGTCTAGGCGCAGCCGGAAACGGTCTGCGCAGGCCTGCGTGAACTCCACGACAAGTGCGGAGACTTGCGAATCGATACCTACAGCGCAAAGGCGGTCGAACAGCGTCGAGGCGAGCAAGGCGAGCGACTTCTGAATGCGGCGCATCTTGAATTCATCACCGCTTGAGGTTTGAAAGAGATTGTCCGCGTGAAGGCGGTAGAAGGTGAGCGCCTCAGGCAGGATTGCGACCTCAGAGAGTGCGGCAGCAAGGGTAAAAAGATACTCGTCGGCTTGGATTGCAATTTCTTCAGGAACGTTGCCGATGCGGCGAAGCAGCTCGGCGCGAATGGCCATGCGGCTCGTACCAAGGAACGCGCCACGGCGGCGAAACATGAGAGCGCCATCCCGATTCGACGCCGTGAAGCGAAAACCTTCCTTGAGCGTTTCCACCTGATGGGTTCCATCGCGTTGCACATTGATGATTCCGGTACCAACGATGCCGACGGAGGGGGCTTCAGCGAACGTGCTCACGACGCGGGCGAGCTTGTTCGCTGCCCACCAATCGTCGCCGTCGAGAAAGGCGACGATTTCGCCGCGGCAATGAGAGATGCCGAAATTGAAGGCGGAAGCCTGGCCACCGTTCGGTTTTGGCAGGTAGGCGACGCGGGAAGAGAATTTCTTGACGCGTTCGGGAGTGCGATCCGTGGAGCCGTCATCAACCACGAGGATTTCGAAATCGGAGGCAGGAAAATTCTGTTCGAGCACGCTTGCTATCGCCTGCTCGATGAACTTCTCGTGGTTGTACGTGTCGATCAGTACGCTGACAAACGGTCGTGACAACGTTTCCCTCGGGTCCAAACTCTATGCTTGGGCTGTTGACGTGCTTTGCGCGAACTCTTCATACCACGCAATCGTTTTGCGCAGCCCTTCGCGAAAAGGAGTCGAGGCCCGCCAGCCAAATTCCTCTGCCGCACGCGTGGTGTCCAGGCAGCGACGTGGCTGGCCGTCCGGTTTTGTCGCATCCCAACGGATCGCGCCGCGATAGCCGCAAGCTTCACTAATCTGTTCAAGCAACGCCCGAATCGAAATCTCTTCGCCGGAGCCGAGATTGACGGGATCAGCCTTCTCATATTTTTCCGCTGCGCCGACGATCGCTTCCGCTGCGTCTTCCACATAAAGAAACTCGCGCGTAGCGGATCCCGTTCCCCACGCGACCATTTCCGCTGCACGGGCGGATTTTGCTTCCACGCATTTCCGAATGAGCGCCGGAATCACGTGCGAGCTTTCCAGATCAAAATTATCGCGCGGTCCGTAAAGATTTACGGGCGTTAGATAAATGCCGTTCAAGCCGTACTGCTGGCGATACGCCTGGAGCTGTACGAGCAACATTTTCTTGGCGAGGCCGTACGGCGCGTTGGTCTCTTCCGGGTAACCATTCCAGAGGTCGTCTTCACGAAACGGCACGGGAGTAAATTTTGGATAGGAGCAAATCGTTCCGGCGCATACGAATTTCTCAATTCCCGCGATGCGCGCGGCTTCGATGGAATTAATTCCCATCGTGGCGTTGTCATAAAAGAATCTGCCGGGATTTGATCGGTTCGCGCCGATTCCTCCGACCACCGCCGCGAGATGAATAAGAACATCCGGCTTCGCGTCGCGAAAAAGCCTCTCGGTCTGCGCTTTGTCGCGAAGATCGTATTCGTGGCTGCGTGGCACAAACATTTTCGTGCAGCCCAGCGCGCGCAACTTTTCGACTACGAACGAACCGAGAAACCCATTCCCGCCCGTCACTGTCACTCGCCGATTTTTCCAAAAAGACATCAAGTCGTCCCTAGTGTTCCGATGCCTGTCCCTGCGCCGCTTGCATCACGCGGGTCACTGAATTCTGCCAGTGATTCCAGTGCGCCAGCTTTTCCTGCAGAATTGTCTTGCCTCTCCCGCGCGGCTTGAGTCCCACCTGTTCCATATCCGCGTCCACCATGATGGCGACGAGATCTTTGAAGCCGACTCTAGGAGCCCAGCCAAATCTTTCACGCGCTTTTCTAGTGTCCGCAATCAGCGTGTCCACTTCAAGCGGACGTTTGTAGCGGTCGGAGATTTTTACGTGCTTATTCCAATCCAGATTGGCATAGCGAAAGGCTTCCTCCACAAATTCACGAACAGAGTGAGCTTCGCCGGTTCCAATCACGAAGTCGTCCGCGGAATCCTGTTGCAGCATCGTCCACATCGCTTCCACGTATTCGGGCGCGTAGCCCCAATCGCGTTTCGCGTCGAGATTGCCGAGAAAAAGAGTGTCCTGCTTGCCGGCCAGAATAGCCGCAACGCCGCGGGTTATCTTGCGCGTAACGAACGTTTCGCCACGGCGAGGACTTTCGTGATTGAAAAGAATTCCGTTTGTCGCGAAAAGCCCGTAGCCTTCACGATAGATGCGCGTCATCCAATGCGCGTACACCTTAGCGGCGGCGTACGGACTGCGTGGTTGAAATTCGGTTGATTCGCTTTGCGGCGGATTCGCCGATCCGAACATTTCTGAACTCGACGCCTGATAAAACCGCGCTTTACCGCCGCAACGGCGGACTGCTTCTAGCAAACGTATCGTGCCCAGACCTGTAACGTCGCCGGTGTACTCAGGAATATCGAAACTGACGCGGACGTGACTCTGTGCTGCGAGATGGTACAACTCGTCGGGTGCGAGCGAATAGATCAGATTCGGAATCCACTCGGTACTGGAAACGTCACCGTGATGAAGAAACAGTTTGGCGCTCGGCTGGTTGGGGTCCTGGTAAATGTGATCGATGCGCGACGTATTGAACGTACTCGCGCGCCGAATAATGCCATGAACTTCATACCCTTTGGAAAGCAAGAGTTCGGCGAGATACGAGCCGTCTTGGCCGGTGATGCCGGTGATGAGCGCACGTTTCATTCGAGAATTTCCCGGATTCAGCTTACAACAGTCGGCACGCTGGCGACACCCGAACGCGATTCAATCACGCGACCGGGCGAGACAATACAGGTAAGTACCCTTGCGTTGCTGCAGCCGGACAACGGGCCAAGCGCCGATGGCGAGAAAATAACAGACTGCAAGTTTAACTTTGCTGAGCGCGGAGAAAAGCCGCTGCCGCAGCGTGGGCTTCGCGGCGAGGAGCGAAGCAGCTTGCTCCGGGGACATTTGCATCACTTCGCGGAATGCGGGCTGTATGGTTCCGGCGATCGGACGCGCGAGTCCGCTGCGTAACGCGATGTTGATCATCTGCGCTGTATGCGAAATTCCGGCTGGTTGCTCACGCAACGAAACAATCTCAAATCCTTGCGCCGCAAGAAAATTCTTCAGCGCGGCAGCGCTCCAGCGCAGGAAATGATTTGGCGGATAATCGAGAACGTCGGGGCCGGTGAGCCAGCGGTTTCGGTTCGGGACGCTCAGAGCGAGGAATCCGTGCGGATTCAGGCAGGACTTAATCGCGCGAAGAAATGCGACGGGATCGGCTTGATGCTCAAGCACCTCCCACGCTGTGACGACGGCAAATTTCCCGGCCGGATTGGCTGCGGCAAATCCGGTAATCGTTAGCGGAAAAACATTTTCGATGCCGAGTGCCGTCTGGATAAATCGGATCGCCGCGGGATCGAGTTCCGTGCCAGACACCTGAAATCCGGCGCCGCGAGCTGCGAGGAGAAAGTTTCCGGTGCCGCACCCGACGTCAAGCAGATCGCCCGATTTCGGAGCCCGTGGATCGGCCAGAAAATATTTGTGGCCAGGCTCAAGCGGAAGAATGTGGGCGTCGCGAGAGCCGTACATCTGTTCGTACCAACTGCCATCGGGCATTTCGCGGGGATTCCAGAAATGCAGATCACACTGCGCGCAAGCAAAAAGGGAAAAACGGCCAAACGTCTCGATGGAAGAAGCCTGAACCGCAGCGCCGCACACGGGGCATACGAGAACAGAGGCACTTTGCGGCAAAGCTGATTTTCTTTGTGGAGCTGCGTCGGGAGCGGCCAACTTCAGGAACCTCTTTCCTTGGGATCCGCCGCAAGTGTCGCGCTTTTGCTTAGGCCGAGCCGCTTGCGCAGCGGATGCGTTTTGTTCACAAACATTTCCCACGCCCATTCCCGCGCGGCGAGCACTTCCCTTCGGAAAAACTTGCGTTTGAGGCCACCATCCGGCTGCAATTCGTGCGTCGCGCTCAGAATCGTATACGCATGCGGGCGTGAGCCATAGTAGATAAGATTTTCGTCGGCTTCGGGCCCCGCGTAAACCCACTGCTTGCCGCCGGCGACATGATCGTAATGATGAAGCTGGTGGACGATCGGAGAAAACGGCGTCATATCGACGACAGGAATCCCACGCTTTCGCGCGTACTTGACGCACCACTGATCGAACCAAACGCGGCCGATCGCAAGCGGCGGAACGTCAACGTACGTCCCGCGCGGAAATGCGAAAAAATCGATTCCCGTGTGGCTTTCGAGTTGGCCTTCGCGGCGTATGCGTTCAAGTAGAGGCGATTCCCAATCGGCGGAAAAATCGAGCGGTTCGCGCACATCCAGATTTGTCCGCCGCCCTACAGCGAGAAACTGCGAAAACTTCTTCCGAACAATTTCAATGCCCGCGGTAAATGAAGCCGGAAGAATGATGTCCGCGTTCACGTACGCGAACAGGGCAGACGCAGAACTTTTTTCCGCTTGAGAAAAAATGTCGGCGAGAAGCGGTGTGCCGTACTGATTGCGCGCAACTTCGGAAATGTGAACGAGGCCGAGTGAAGCGGCGCAGTCCGCAGCGCCCTGTTCGGTTCCGAAAATAATGATTTCGGGGCGGGGGTGGACCTTTGTCCAGCTGGTGATGGCATTACGTTGGATGACGCCGATGTGCCCGACGAAAGGCTTGGGCATCGCGATAATGGTGAGGTCGGCGGCCATAATTTAGGAAATCACGAGCGGGCTAGCGCTTTCGATTTTTCATTCTCGACGATTTCTTCGAGGGTGGTGTCGAGCGATTTTGTCAGCGTCCAGCCGGGATAGTGCGACTTGAATTTGCGAAGGTCGGAAATGTAGCAGATATGATCGCCTTTGCGATTTTCGTCGACATAAGTCCAGGCGAGTTTTTTTCCAGTCAGCTGCTCGATTTTGGAAATTGCTTCGAGCATGGAGACGCTGTTTTCGCGGCCGCCGCCCATGTTGTAGACCTCGCCGGGGCGGGGGTTGGCAGCGAAAGCCTCGATAGCACGGACAACGTCGTGGCTATGAATATTGTCGCGAACTTGCTTGCCCTTGTAGCCGAAGACGGAGTACTTGAGCCCCGCCACGGTCGCTTTGACGAGATA
>Ga0247666_1000264_pt1 | contig 16848 bp, 24 predicted proteins | sample CNK07_metaG_FD_183025 | JGI IMG/M metagenome (GOLD analysis project Ga0247666, IMG submission 183025) | Soil microbial communities from Purdue University Martell Research Forest, Indiana, United States - CNK07 | ecosystem: Environmental > Terrestrial > Soil > Temperate forest > Bulk soil...
ATAAAGATACTAGTTCCATATATGCATCTCCTTTGTTTGTTTTGTTCTTACAAACAAAAGTGTACCAGGGCTAACGCCCTAGTACACGGAACAGATTAAAGGAGGTGCTTATGTCGAACTGGGGTTAATATAACTACTTAAGATAAGACACAAAGCTACTTCTTTGACTAAAGTTCGAATTCATGTTGGCTGGGAGTGAGGGATTCGAACCCTAATTTTATTATCCTAGTTCCTTGATGTAGGGATGCTCACCTACAATTGGATACAGCAGTTTGAGGCTGCAGTCAATTTTGCAGACATCGATCTAGCTTTCGTTAAACAAAAACACATCTTGCAGTATGTCATAGCTATTTTGGTGTAGAGTTGCCCCTACGAAGTCGGGAGCTATTCTACAATTTTTTTGGCGCTTGGATCGCTTGGTGCCTTGATGGTGAGTCCAACTACATCCTCTAGGATTTCAGAAACGGTATTATTGGGGATTCCGGGCTCAATTACTACGTAATCACCAGCACTTAGGATAATTTCCTCGCCGTTTATGATTGCTCTCGTCTTTCCCTTTAGGATGAAGGTGCATTCAATAATTGATGACTCTTTCATTTGATGATCTGTAGGCCCGATTTTGTATTCCCAATACTTAATTTCGACAGCGTCGTTCTTGCGGGGCGATTCGTCTTTAAACTTACCGACGATCCAACCACGGTTCGGGTCATTCAGCCCATCTTCTCGATAGGCGCCTATGTAAAATGGCTTATTCATGGTTCTGATGTTTGTGGCGCCACATACATGAGGCGTCTAACAATATAATACACTCATCTGACCAGGTATGCAGATTATTTTGGGGTGACATCACTCGCTCAACTATCACCCCTTAGCCTCACTTATGTTAATTCTAGGAGTTTTTCAACAATGCGATTAGGTGGAGGATTGTCATTCAGAATATGGACTTGGATGATAGAATTCTTGTTCACCTCTTAAGCAGCGTTTCGGTGCCATACAAGAGATGAATGGTGATAAGGTTGGCGCAGCATCGTCTGACAAGGCCAGAGCTAATCTTGTATTTGGGGCTTTTCTGAAAATTGTTTTATGTAGTTATACGCTCGCTCCCAGGGCAAATAGGCAAATTGCCACGGCAACCTATGAAAGTTCTGCTTACAAAAGTCTTCCAGCGAACCTATTGAATCTTCTATAACAATCTTCTGGTATGTCCACCCTGGATACTTTTCACTATAGGCTTGTTCTGTGAATTTTAGTAGCACATTCTCTTTTGTCCAGCCATTGTGATCAAAGGCCCATTTACCATTGGACGCATATACGTGGTTGCCCGAAAATCCTTCACTGGGCTTTATGTATATCATCTTGTATCCCTCGGAGTGGTGCAGCTGAACGAATAAGTTGGCCAATATATGGCATGCCCCAGCAGCAAAGAATGCTCTGTCATCACGCGCCCATGACTTGAATATGTCTCGTTTCTCCTCTGGAGTGCGATCGAATACAAAACTTGGCTTGTACATAGTCCTAATATAGCAAATGACACCCCGTTCAGGTGTCATTGAGCATAAGCTAATTGGTGCAGGGAGAGGGATTCGAACCCCCGAAGGCTGAGCCAGATGATTTACAGTCACCCGTGTTTGACCGCTTCACTATCCCTGCAACAGATGTAATCTTATCATTTTCACCATATATTTGGAAGTAAAAATGGAGCCGCTTGTCGGATTCGAACCGACGACCCTCAGTTTACAAAACTGATGCTCTAACCAACTGAGCTAAAGCGGCACATTAGCTGTGATTGTATCAAAATTACACTGTTTAGACAACGACACGCTTGGGGCGCAGCATGCGCTTCGGCTTGCCAGCTGGCACGATAAGCTTTTTAAGCTTCTGATCTAGCATATCAGCCTCAGCTTCCATGCCACGATCCATGTAGGCTTTATGCAATAAAGTGAGCGTTTCTTTGTTTGGCTCGAGATTTACGGCCTTATCAAGAGCCTGGAACATCAACTTTTCGTTACCAAGTTTTTCTTGGACCTTCGCATAGGCGACATGTCGTGCAGCAAGACTGTCTTCTAATTTTAGTGCCTGTTCGAATGCAATAGCAGCCTTTTCGTAGTTCTCTGTTTCATAATAAATCAGCCCCAAATTGTGGAGGCTGGAAGGAGTGGCTTCAATGCTGCTGGCGATTTCGAAACAATCAATGGCGTCCCGGTATTCTTTTTGCTTTGCATAGAGGATGCCGAGACGGTTGTAGGCTGCGGCGTTGCGTTCGTCAATCTTAAGGATGGTTAGCAATGCTTTCTCGGCGCGTAATAGACGGTTTTCACGCATACTGAGATGCGCGATGTCCCAAAGTTTGCCCATACGATCCCCGATCTTACGACTGGCGCCCAAAAACTCATCATCATGCACTTTTGTGTTATGAAAGGCTAGCAAGCCAAAGGCTCCAACGATCGCAAGTTCAAACATAGTTAATCAGTATTATAGGAACCTTAACCGGGTAAATGCAAGAACAAATTGCTTAAAGCTAGTTTCGCGCTAGCACTTCTGGAGAGCTCCTCCCTTGCTATTGCCGTGTGCTTACGTATGGCATGCCACTGCCGTAAGCGGCTAACATCCTCTTTTGCGGCAGCGCCTGTAACGCCGGTCTGCGCAATACGGTCGAGTGCTTCTAGTACGGCAGCAGCGGTCTCCTTTTGTTTGCTTAGGCCGTCTACAAGACATAGTCGCTCAAAGGGTGATTTTTGCAGTATTTCTTTTGCGGTCGTGACGCTTGCCAGCAGCGGATGTGTTTCATCGTCACTTATAAGGGCAGTAAGTAAGCCTGGCAAGCCGCCACTCATAAAGTAAGCTTGACGTTGGCTCGCTTCATCTTTGCCTGAGGCCTGCAGCATGGCCTGCAATTGAGCCTCAGTAGGGCTGTGCACAATAATGGTTTGCAGACGCGATAGCATGGTCGGCAGTAGTGCTCGCGAGCTGCTCACGGTTAGGACCATGACCGTATCGGCTGGGGGTTCTTCCAGCAGCTTAAGATAAGCATTTTGAGCTTCGGTAGTGAGAGCTTGAGCATGCTCGATAATAAGAGCTCTGCGGAGCGGCTGCTCGCCGATGGTCTTTAATTGCAGAAATTTTTGCAGCTCCCGGATGTTTTCGATAGAGATGCTGCTGCCATTTGGCACGATGCGCATAAAGTAGGGATGACTTACGAGTTTCTCCTCATCTAATTGGAGTAATCTACTCACAATATGATCAGCTATAGATCCCTTGCCGTTGCCATCCGCTCCGGTAAGTAGCACAGCCTGGGTTGGATTGCTTAGAAAGCGATCAATTTGTGCTCTAGTAGTCTCATGCAAGATAAGTTGTTTAGCCATGGAGTAGTTCCTTGAACTCCTTAGGGAGGCTAGCGGTGAATACTTTTCGTTCGTGATTTGGCAGTGTAATTTCCAGGCTAAGAGCGTGAAGATACAACCGATCGCCAAAGGCACCATCACCATACAATGGGTCACCTACAATCGGATGACCGATTTTTGTGAGGTGTACTCGCAATTGGTGGGTGCGTCCGGTTTCTGGCTTAAGTTCAACGAGGCTGTATTGCTCAGTTGTTTCTAGTACCTTGTAGTGTGTTATTGAGCGCTTGCCATTCGCCCCAACACGAAACGTAGCTGGTGCCTTGGGGTTACGTTCAATCGGCATGTCGATGAGTGCTTCCTTGTTCGCTAGACTTCCTCGTACTATGGCAATATAACTTTTTTTTACTTTCCGTATAGCGAATTGTTTTTGCAACCAGCTAAGTGCAGCCTGATTTTTAGCGCCAATAATAACGCCACTGGTGGCCCGGTCTAATCGGTGCACAACCCCAGCACGTTCTCCGCTTAAGCCCCCATCAAGCTTGTCGCGTAGAAATGTGGCAACTGTTGCCTCTGGATGAAATGCGCCTTGTGTGTGAGTAAGGACCCCCGCTGGCTTGTTCATCACTACACAGTCATCATCTTCATAGAGTATCGGGATGTCGATGTGCGGAATGTTATCGAGCTCCGCTTCATCATAAGCGATGACAACGGTGTCGTCGTACTTTAATTTGTGGCCAGCTTTCTTAGGACCGTCATTAACAGTAACGTTGTCGCTGTCACAAAGTTTTTGCGCGTATGCTCGACTTAAACGAGGCATGACCTCGGCTACAAAGGAATCAAGGCGCTTGCCCGCCTGCGCTTCTGAAACTGTAAGCCGCATATCACCCGTTCTTAGGCCTAAGACCTACGGCTTGTTGAACGCGGACTAATACAGCATTGGCGTCCTCATTCATCTTTGCTTCGCTAGCTGCCAGTTTTGCTTGGATTGCCTCGTCATCTACTGCTGTCAGCTTAGTCTGAAAGTCTTCCAAGAACTTAGCAACCACTGAGGCTACGGCTTTTTTAAGCTCACCATAGCTGGTTTTACCCTGCCATTCAGCGATGACAGCTTGTTGATCTTTTCCTGACAGAAGGCCAAGTATTTGCAGCAAATTGGTGATGCCTGGGCGCTCCTTGATATTAAATCCAATTTCCCCCAAACTATCGGTAGTTGCACTCATAATCTTCTTCGTTGCCGCTTCCGGTGTATCACTCATGAAGATAACGCCTCGACCTGTCTCGTCGCTTTTGCTCATTTTTTTAGTAGGGTCTAGCAGATCACGAATCCGCAATCCTTGATCTTTTCCAAAGAATTCATGCTGTTTAGGAACGGGCAAAGGCACGGTAAAAAGCTGTCCAAATTGATTATTCATACGTTCCGCAACATCACGCATGAATTCTAAGTGTTGAGTCTGATCATCCCCAACCGGTACATACTGCGCGCCATAGAGTAATACGTCTGCAGCCATGAGGACTGGATAGTTGAATAAACCAATGCTGATTCGATCTTCGCTGAGCTTAGCGGACTTATCTTTAAATTGCGTCATGCGACTCATTTCGCCCATGCCTGTAAAACAGTCTAGTACCCAGGTCAATTCGGAATGTGCAGGCACATAGCTTTGGCGATAGATATGCACATCATCGTGATCTAGTGGGAGGCCAGCTGCGGCGAATACGCGAATATTCTGCATAATCTGAACGTGCAATTGGGAATGATCAATAGGAGTAGTGAAGCTATGCAGATCTGGTACGAACAGGTTTACTTGGTAGTCACCTGCTCGTTTTTTAGCCATGTCAATAATTGGTAGCAAAGCGCCCAAATAGTTACCAATGGTTAAATCGTTGTTGGCACGAATGCCAGTTAAAATGACGGGTTTCATCGTATGCTCCTATTATACAAGTAATATCGTTCAATAACAGCGTTAGCGTAGATATCTAAGCAGTCGTAGATCGGCATTGGTGATTTTTCAAATGGAAAGATCAGCGGCAATTCAGTACAACCGAGCAGAATTGCTTCAGCGCCTCGTGCAGTAAGCGATTGAGCTATGGTAGCCAATGTCTTCGCCTCGGTCACTCTTGCCCTCCCGGCAATGGTTGCACGAATGGCAACCTCCAGCTGACTTTTTTGAGCTTCATCGGGCAAAATGAGACCTATACCCTTCTTACGGAGCACGGCTCTATATAACCCTGTTTGTATGGTTACCGGTGATGCCATGAGGCCAATTCGGCGTACGCCGTCGTTTTTGAGAGCTACTGCAACATCGTCTAGCATTGACATGAATGGTGCACCCTGTAGCAGTTTGACGTTCTTCACGAGAAGGTGCGCAGTATTACAAGCCAGTGTTAGTTGGCTAGGCTGTAATTCTTGTATGACCCTTGTTAGGCCTTGAAGCGTGTAAATTGCAGCTTGCTTCGCGTGCTCATCATGTATGAAGTCGGCAACGGGTAGCGAAAAGTGCACTATGTGAGGAAAACCGTCGCCGTCGCTCGTATGAGCCCCAGATTTTTCAATAAGTAGCTGATGGAAGCGCAGCGATGCCTGAGGTCCCATGCCGCCAAGTATGACAATGGGGTTACGCATGAGGGGCCTCTTGTATGAAACGTAGCAAGTATTCGAGATCGCGAGAAACACTTGGCGTGGAATGTGGTATTTCAACTGGCTCGCATAATTGCTCAGTAATATGCTGCATATCCGTCTCACCGTCACGGCAGCTTTGATATGGTGGCAATACGTGGCGAGTGAAGAGCTGGCCAGTTTCGTTTACACGATCTTCTACTTCCAGGTCGCGACAAGCCATCCGTGCTAGGTAGAATGGCCGTTCGCTTTGGGCTCCTACGCTAATGATTCGATCAGGGGTAAGCGGCCTAGGATCGTTCTCTGTCAGTGGTAAAAGTGCCACGCTCGTGTCGTGCATCTGGATATGCGCAGCTACATATGCAACTGCGTCACTACCGCGACGCGCACCGGAACTATACAGCCGTTCTCTGACAGTAGGCGCACAAGCATGTAGTGAAGCCGCAATCTGGGCCATCTCTAATGGTGGTGATTCAGCCGAATCTGTTAAAAAGGTAATTTGAGGTAAGACGTCAGGCGAGGTACTCTCAAGTAATAAGCGTCCCAATTCGGCAAACCTGGTTGCTTCCTCTCGTGATCGCTCTAGATCAATGCCATTTACACGGCTTGCTGTGTTGATAGTATGTACTATTTGTATTTGTGCTTTTGGCAGATGCGCTAAGGCTATCCTCGAGGCGCTTGTTATGTACCCAAAAGCACGTAGTGGCATGAGGTCAGTTGCGCCAAAGACATGCGCGAATGACGGTGCTCTCTCCTCCGTCGCTTAGTGCCGCCGTAAGTCCTGACTTATCAAATCGACCCGCACTCTCTAAGTAAGCATGCGGATCATTGATGAGCTCTGTATATTTTTTCATAACGTATAACTCCTTTTGAATTATTTAAAAATTTGTCCTTATGACGACCCGTTCAGTAGGTTTGAGAGCTATATACCCTAGCGCGGTTCATCACCTACTGTCGGTAAGCCAATGTAGTTCACCTGCCTCGATCCATGCAGTCGCTTATAGCAATTCTGTTAAAGCTCAGGCTTTACCCCTCGACTTCTTATATTGCTACTAAGCGCGGCCATAAGTTCGTCCAGGTAGGGGTTGTCAAGCAAAGTCTTAACCGTTAGTGGGGTCCACCGACTATCGACTTCCGAAAGAGCATTAAGAAGTACTTTTGCTGAGGGAGTCAGTAAGCCTTTATTCTCAAGTTCCTGCAATTCTGGTAGGAGTGGCCGCAATACTGCCAGCGGCGCTTGCGTGCGAGCCATGAGCTTGTCATGTTCTTCGACGCCCATGACGATGGGCCGTAGCCCTATGCGTTCGATGTGGGCGGTTACCGCCTCGCTATGATCGGATTCGCCGCTGACGACCACCGCACGCTCAGTATTCACGAGACTATGGACTACCGCCGCTCCTAAACCAGTTCGATGAACCCTCTCTACTGCTTTCGCGCTTCCCCCCATGACGCTGCTATGCAATATGACGCATTTCCCTTCATTGCGCGGTGAGAGTGTCAGCATACCTAATGCTTCCAAAGGTGCACACCAGTGTACTATCTCACTAGCACTAACGACTTCTTGTATGCCCTGATGCACGGTAATTACGTCAGGACTACTGAGTTGGGATACTCGATCAAGCCTACTGGTTATGCCCACGAAGTCGTTCGGTGTAAGTGCTCTCGAGTCGCAGACTTCGACGGCCATGCCGTGGGCGGCTGTTTGTACGACCATCCACTGACCAAGCTCACCGGCTGCTCCAACGACACCTACGGCCAAACTGGCTTCAGTCATCTTGGTGCCACTTTGCGAGTAGTTTTATTTTATTTCGCTCGTTGCACATAGTTATATTCGTCTCTCCTTATGTATATAAAAAACCGCCTTAATGGCGGTTTCTTCAATAGGTTCAACTACTATAGTTATGAGCGCACAGAATAAACCGCCAAACGATCGACGGTATACCAAGACTGTAGCTCCTGTGCTTTTATCATGTGTGTAATAATAGCATGAATTAGTAGATCTGCAAGCAATTTGGTGACATGGGGTTACTTTTCTAGCAAGCTTTTAATAGTATCAAGTGTCATGCTCCAGTTTTTTTCGGCTCTATTTGCAGCCTCCTGGGTAGGGTTATTCGTTTGGGTCACGATCAGCTTAGTAGCTCCATCTACCTCGGAGAGCAGCTCATAGGTAACGATGTTATAGTTTTCCGCCTTGTCCTCTAGGCCGCTCAAAGCGCTGAAGTACGTTGCTTTTAGAAGCTTGTTTGGTTCGATGGCTAGAATTGTTCCTTTGTCTTCATAAGGCTTTCCCTCCCATTCACCCTTGTACATGATTGGGCTGTCTTTTTGCCAGTCTGAAACAACCTCAGCGCCAAACATATATTGTTTGACTATTTCTGGCGTGGTTAGCGCCTGCCAGACTTTTTCAGGCGTCGTATCGATGGTTGTGCTTTTCGTCGCAGTGAATGAAGTACTTGCCATAAAATAATTTTTGTCCCCTGCTTAACCTTTGAATACAGTATATCAGCCCTTAGATACTATGCCGCGAGTGGTGTTACATATCCACCAATGCGCATAGCAGTGCAAATACCATTTAATGCCGTGGTTGCATCGACACTCAGCACGTCGTGATAGTTTGCTCCGACTTCGACAATAAGGCTGCTCGCTGAAGCATCCTTAGGATGCAGTGTTGATAAATGAAGTCCCATGGCTCCAACGACGCGTTTTGCCATATCGTATATGCCAGGCGTGTCGGAATGTAGGGCAACGACTGTTATATCTGCGTTTTCCGGAACAATTGCATGCTCGCCTATACCCACTTGGAAGAAAGAAGTCGTATTATGCGCACTATCCTGAACTCCTCCTGAGCGCAGGGACACGAGACCGGCCGCAATGCCAGCTGTATGTGGACTAATGGCTGCGTGATAGGGGTCGTTTAGCTCCGCAACCAAGTAGGCGCTGCGTGCCGTATCGTCTTCTGACTTCCATACGGCGTTTGGGCATTCACGGGCGATTGTATCCTTGCACTGATCATATGCCGGTTTTTGCGTGTGAATGACTCTGACAGCTTCTTTTTGCACACCTTTTAGTCCTAAGAGGTGGTGTTGTATCCGCAGGTCGACTCTTTCAGTTACGGTTAAGCCTCCCTGCAATAAGTGCGGGTAAGAACTGTCTACGCGTCCACTCTGGGTGTTTACTATTGCGACGACTGCAGCAGCGTGCTCTTGAGATCTAAGTGCACTATAGAGTTCGTCATGCGTTGCCAGCCCAACCCGATCGTCTAACCTAAGTCCCAATTTGTCGGCGGCTTGTGCGTGAAATGAATGCTGAGGATGCCCCTGTACTAAATGTTCTATCATGTATACTCCGAAATATAAAAAAACCGCCTTTTTGGCGGTTGTGATTTTTTCTTATTTATTTAGTTATGCAAAACAAACCGCCACGCTAGTGTCGGTAAAGAAAAACAGTATGTTGTTTCTTAGAGTTTTGGACATAGAAGTTATACTACACAGGCAGGCTATTAAATACAAGTGTAAGTCGCATCAGGATCGTTATGCTGACGGCATGTATACTATTGCTATGATTAAAGCCATTGTTTTTGATTGTTTCGGCGTACTAGTTGGTAGCAGTTTTTGGGATGTCTATCGAGCAAGCGGCGGTGATCCAGTCAAAGATGCTGCATTTATCGACGAGATATTAGACCGAGCGAACCTAGGTTTTATTACGAGCAGCGAGCTACGAAAGTTAACTGCTGAGCACCTAGGCATTAGCTACGAAGCACTTACAGCCACTATGAGACGTATAGAGCGACCAAATATTGATCTATTTGCCTATATCACCAGCGAACTAAAACCACGCTATAAAATTGCTATGCTCAGCAATGCCGTGCCAGGTGCTCCGCAGAGTCATTTGACTGCGGAGCAGCTTGCTCTGTTGGACGCCATCGTTGTTTCTGGGGAGATTGGACATGCCAAGCCTGATCGTGAAGCATTTCAAGCAGTAGTCGATCGGTTGGACGTCACCTTCTCTGAGATCGTATTTATAGATGACCTTGCGCGTTACGTTGAGCCTGCTCGTGCAATGGGGATAACGAGTATTCGGTATACTGACCTGGAGAGCATGGAAGTGCAACTAGCTGAGATACTACACGCACAATAAAAAGGAGCCTTTTTGGCTCCTTTTTATACTCGATTCAGCTGCCGGATTAACGCTTGGTGAACTGGCGTTGTTTACGAGCGCCTTTAAGGCCAAACTTCTTGCGTTCGCGCTCACGTGAGTCGCGACTCAGAAGATCGGCACGCTTCAGAGTACTCTTAAGCTCTTCATTCATGACGACCATGGCCTTAGCGATGCCGAGACGTATGGCATCAACTTGGCCGGCATGACCACCGCCATCAACTTGGACGGTAATCTCGAATTTATTCTCCTGCTCAAGTGCTGCAAATGGCTTCTGCAGCTCATTCAGTAGGGTTTGGCTACCAGCGAAGTATTCTTCGGCAGGCTTACCATTTACTACAATCGTACCCTTGCCGCCTTTGATGCGAACACGAGCTGTAGCGCTTTTACGGCGACCAAGGGCGTAGAAGTAATCATTCTTCGTAGCCATATTAGTCCTTCTTTACTTTCTCGGCTTTAGCCGCTGGTTTCAGGGAGATAGTCTCGGGTTTCTGCGCTTCATGATTGTGCTCGGCGCCAGAGTAAATCTTCAGACGCTCTAAGCGTGCGGGACGTAGCTTGTTGACTGGCAGCATGCCGCGCACTGCACTGAAGACAGCAGAAGTAGGGTCTTTCTCTAATTTTTGACGCATGGTCAACTCTGTCAGACCGCCAGGAAAGCCGCTGTGACGATAATACATCTTCGTGTCCAACTTGTTGCCAGTAACTCGTACGTTCGCAGCGTTAATGACGATGACATAGTCACCCGTATCGATATGGTGCGTAAACATTGGCTTGCCCTTACCTAAGAGCAGTGATGCGGCGTGGGTAGCCATTCGGCCGAGCGGTACTTCACTGGCATCAATGACGTACCATTTGCGAGTCACCTCAGATGGTTTAGCGCTGTAGGTTTTCATACTGTAGTCTCCTTCTTGGGCGTTTCGGCCTTCTTCGTAGGAGTTTTAGCTGCAGGTTTTTTCTCAGCTGCAGGCTGTTTTGCCGCTTTTGCTACAGGGGCTTCCTTAAGATCATCCACAAAACTGATACGAGCCATCTGCGCATTATCACCACGGCGCATGATGGTTTTTTCAATTCGTAAATGACCACTTGTGCGGCCTTTGAGCTTAGGTGCAATTTCGTCAACAAGCTTGTGTGCACTGGCAATGGTCTGCAGGTCGGAAATAATCTGACGACGATTATGTAGATCTCCCTTTTTTGCCTTGGTAATTAATTTTTCAACATAAGGCACCACTTCTTTGGCCTTAGGAAGGGTCGTCTCAATACTCTCGTATTTGACGAGAGAATCAGCCAAGCCCTTCACTAGCGCGCTTCGTTGGTCGCGCTCGCGGTGCAGTTTGCGGCCTTTATATCCGTGACGATGCATGTTACAGCTCCAACTCCGCTAGCTTTTCTTTGACCTCATCGAGCGCTTTGCTGCCGAAACCCTTCAGGTCACGCAGCTCAGCATCGCTCAACGAAAATAGATCTTTGATGGTGTGAATGTCATTATTTACTAATGCATTTGTCGTACGAGCACTCAGGTTTAAGTCTTCAATGGGAGTATTTAGTGCTGCCGGCTCATCACTATTGTCGTCGCCGAGGCGGGCGGCTGTCTGTGGGGTGCCGGGCGTAAGGGCTTCGGCTACTTCGACGCGAGTCTTACCGGCTAACGCGGTGTACTGGTTGACAAGAATAGCTGCGGCTTCTTCAAATGCATCACGTGGCGTAATGGTGCCATCGGTCTCGATGGTGATGAGCAGTTTGTCGAGGTCGGTCATTTGACCAACGCGAGTGTTCTCTACCTTGTATCGAACGCGCAGTACTGGACTGAAGATGGCGTCAAGCGCAACGTAGTCGCTGGCTTTTTTGGCAGTGCCTTCTTCGACTGTACGGTAGCCACGACCAGTCTCTACAACAAGATCCATAACGAATTTTGATTTGTCGTCATCAATAGTAGCGATGATCTGCTCAGGATTGACTACTTCGACATCGGCATTCACCTGGATATCTTTGGCAGTAACAACTCCTTTGCCTTCTTTGACGATACGAACTTGTTGCGGCTCGTCACCGTATACACGGAAACGAATGGCTTTCAGATGGAGCATGATATCGACAACATCTTCTTTCACGCCTTTGACGGTGGTAAATTCGTGCGTTGTGCCTTCGATCTTAAAACTAGTAACTGCAGCGCCGGAAATGCTCGAAAGGAGCACGCGGCGAAGCGAGTTGCCCAAAGTCATGCCATAACCACTGTGCAGTGGCTCGACGACAAAGGTCGCAGCAGTTGCGCTATGGTCGTCTACTTGCACTAACCCTGGTGTGTGAATCGTTTTTGACATTGTACACAGCCTCCTTAGCGTGAGTAGTATTCTACGATTAATTGTTCGTTGATATCTGGTTCAGCGTCATCGCGTGTTGGAATACCGGTGACTTTAAAAGAGAGTTTTTTACGCTCTACTTTTAACCATTCGGGAACTGTGGGAGGTGCGGGGCTGACGTCGTCAAGTTTCTTGAAATATTCAGTGCTTTTGCTGTGATCACGGACAATCAGTTGATCGTCTGCTTTTACACGAATGGATGGAACGTCTACACGAACGCCATTCAATGTAAAGTGACCGTGGGTCACGAGCTGGCGTGCAGCGCGACGACTTGGGGCGAACCCAGCCCGGTAGACTGCGTTATCTAGCCGTTGTTCAAGAAGTTGTAGTAAAATTTGACCAGATTGACCTTGTTTGCGGCCAGCTTCTTTCATAAGATTGCTGAACTGCTTTTCAAGCAGCCCGTACAAGCGCTTTACTTTTTGCTTTTCACGTAATTGCAGGGAGTACTGGCTCGCCTTATTACGCATGCTATTGCGGCTATTGCCGTGTTGACCGGGAGGCGTTGGGCGCTTTACCAGAGCCTTATGTGCTTTGGGATGCAACGCATAACCCTCACGTCGGGACATTTTTACGATTGATCGAGTATCTCGTGCCATAGCTTTATTCCTAAACCCTTCGTGCCTTGCGTGGGCGTACACCACCATGTGGCACACCAGTTACGTCGGTGATGGTTTCTACTTGCATATTCAAGTTCTGTAGGGTGCGGACTGCAGCATCGCGGCCAAGGCCGACGCCCTTTAAAAATACATCAACCTTACTCAGGCCGTGCTGTTGTTTCGCTGCATTGCCTGCTTTTTCAGCGGCAACCTGTGCTGCGTAGGCAGTACCCTTTTTTGAGCCACGAAAGCCGAGTGCACCTGCGCTGCCACTTGTGAGTACTGCGCCTTTAGTGTCGGTAAAGGTGATGATCGTGTTATTGAAGGTAGCAAGAATGTGTACTTGGCCTGCAGGAACACTGCGTTTGGCCTTTTTTTTCTTTGCTACAGGAGTACGTGTAGTTGTCGAAGTATTTTCTGCCATATTTATATCCTCATCCTACGTCTTCGACGCTACCTTTTTAGCGGTACCGCCCACGGTAACCTTCTTGCCTCGACGAGTACGAGCATTCGTCTTAGTGCGTTGGCCACGGCTGGGTAGATTTGCTTTATGCCGCAAGCCACGGTAGGCGTTAATGTCTTTTAGGCGCTTGATGTTGCCCACTACAATACGCTGCAGCTCGCCTTCGACCGTATACTTCTCGTTGATAACCTCTTGGATGCGACCGATCTCGGCGTCCGTTAAATCTTTCACGCGTACGGTTGGCTCAACCTTTGCGGCAGCTAAGATGTCAGCACTGCTTTTAGGACCGACACCGTATACGTAGGTCAATGCAACCCCTACTTGCTTCTCGGTTGGAATCGTAACTCCGGAGATACGTGCCATAACTAACCTTGCCTCTGTTTATGCTTAGGTTTCATTTTATTAATAATATAAAGCTTGGCCTTACTGCCACGCCCTCGACCCTTGCGCCAAACGATTTTATCGTCGGGGCTGATCTTTTTAACACTTGCACGCACTTTCATGCGGATCATGCTCCTTCCAGGTGCATAACACACTGCTTAATTGATAATCATGATTTGCGATAGGTGATTCTGCCCTTAGTAAGATCATAAGGGGTCAACTCAACCGTCACGCTGTCTCCTGGCACGATGCGAATGTAGTGTTTCCGCATCTTGCCGGCGACGTGGGCTATAATTTGATGGCCGTTTTCTAGCTCAACACGAAACTGAGTACCCGGAAGTGTCTCAATAATCGTACCTGTCAACTCGATGACCTGCTTATTACTTGCCATAAATATAACTAGATTAGATTATACCAGTGTTGGTGTTAATTTGTAAAGGGTAAATAGTCAGGAGGCTAGTGCCACTTCAAAGCTTGGCTGCTGTCGCGGTATGGCAAGCTGAATGAGCATGAGACTACCAAGGGTGTGTTCTACTGCTATATCGCTAGGCTTTAGGGCTACGGCATGCTCCGACGAAAGATTATAGACGATAGGCATGCCTCTACCCCTTTCGGCCATGTCTGGCGCATTAGTGGGCCGTAGGTCTTCACATGTCTTTTCATAAATTTCAGGACTGGAGATATGGGTTAGGATAGCTAGTTGGGTTGGTGTATGAGCGCCCGTTTGTTCACCAAACCATAGTTGACACCAGCCACCATCAAATTGATTAGGGTCTTCTGCCTGGCGCGGCCGCAGCGCATTGATCACGAGTTCGTTGACTGCCAATACGGTATCCATTACGACGGCTTCAGAATGCCTATGCGTAAGATAATCAGTCAGCCTGGTGCGCACAATTTTAACGGGGCTTGTCGACAACCCTTCTGTTGGCCGTGTGTTTTTGGCTATGCCTTGAACGATGTTTATGTAGTGTACGCCTTGTACCGTTTCTAACTGATCGGCTTGTGGCGCAGGAGGGAAAAACTCAGGCCAAGCGAAATTCCCGGTCGCATAATCCAGTATCCAGGTCTCGCCATATAAAGTGTCCCGCCTTTCGTTCATTGACCTGACGTTGTGATTTGCGCTAGTAAAGCATTCTGCAGTCATATAATTTCTAGTTCACCAGTCTTTTAATAGTATAGACCAGTTGTCTAGTTTGCCGCCTAGTATAGTATCAACTACACAAGCTAGAGACTTAGCTACTTCGATTTACGCTTGAAACTCAGGAGACTGAAGCGACGTTTCTTGGAACTCTCGATATCCTTGTCACTCATTTCGTGAAAGAAATCTGGTTGCGCATACTGATCATAGGTGACCATGAGCGCTCGAGATTCGATCGCCCGCAATGTTTCGAGCGATACGGAAACAAGAATTAATACGCTCGTACCGCCAATGGCAATATTAGCATTTGGAAAGAAGATTTGAGCGATAATTGGGCCTAAGGCAAGCAGCCCGAGGGAGAGTGCGCCAAATAAAGTTAGCCGATTAACAATCTTGCTCAAGTGCTTTTCGGTTTGATTGCCGCTTCGTACGCCTTCGATAAAGCCGCCCTGCTTTTGCAAGTTTTCAGCGATCTCCTTGCTATTAAATGTCACGCTGGTATAGAAGAAGGTGAAGATAAAGACAAGCAGGAAGTAGGCTGTCGGATAAATGTATGCCTGTATGCCATATTTCGCAAATGTACTGGCTGATGGCGTTGTAAACCAGGCCACTAAGTCACTCCCAATACGCGACAGATTCGCGCTATGTGAGCCGGTCAGTAATTGTCCGACAAAACTCGGTACACTCAAAAATGCGACTGCAAAGATGATCGGTACGACACCGGCACTAATGAGCTTAACTGGTAGCACGGTCGTAACACCGCCATACGTCCGGTTACCTTGAACGCGTTTCGCATAATTAATGGTGATGCGTCTTGCTGCCTCATTCAGCTTCACGACTAGCCATGTGACCACGATGACTGCAACTCCAATAATGCCAGCGTAGATAGCTCCCCGAGCGCTCAGGTGGAAACTATGGCCAAAAATGCGCCATGTACTCGTTTTATTAAATACTGTTTGGTACAGCGCTGCAACTGTTGCAGGCAGCCCGCTGACGATACCTACTGTAATAACTAGTGAGATACCATTCCCAATACTTCGCTCAGTAATGAGCTCACCAAGCCACATAAGTAACATTGATCCACCGGTCAACGCCGTCACCATAAGCACCCATTGCATGAGTGAGCTGTGTGCCGTAATATCACCAATTCCACCTACTTGCGAGGCGGTTTGGCGGATGAGGTAGATAGCACCAATAGATTGCAGGATGGCAAGCGGAAACGTCAAAATACGGGTGTACTGATTGATTTTACGTTGTCCGTACTCACCTTCTTTTCGTAAAGCTTCTAGCTTCGGAATGGCTTTGGTAAGCAGCTGCATGATAATTGAGGCGTTAATGTAGGGCCCCATACCGGCGATCATGATTGAGAAGTTAGCGAGCGCACCACCCGAAAGAATATTAATGAAACTCAGGAGTTGTGGCGTATTGTGCGAGGTAAATAGGTTTTGTAGTACCTGCTTCAGGGTCTGAGGATCAGCAAGCGGTACTGGAATATGCGCCATGATCCGGAAAACCAACAAAATACCCAATACGGCCAGGATGCGCTTGCGCATATCCGAATGACCAAGCGACTTAACAATAATTCCCCAGTTCATGGAATACTTTCTACCTCTTTGAACAATTAGTATTTAGTATACCAGTTTTGAGCGTGGATACTATAGCCTGTCTCCATCAGGCTCATTACACTAAAACGGAACAACCAGTAAACTTGTAGTCGTAACGCTAACAAGTAAGAAAGGTTGTTCCTAATGTCTAAATTACCAAAGTTCTCCAGTAATAAGAAGTACTGGATGCACCTTA
>Ga0247666_1000265_pt1 | contig 16842 bp, 20 predicted proteins | sample CNK07_metaG_FD_183025 | JGI IMG/M metagenome (GOLD analysis project Ga0247666, IMG submission 183025) | Soil microbial communities from Purdue University Martell Research Forest, Indiana, United States - CNK07 | ecosystem: Environmental > Terrestrial > Soil > Temperate forest > Bulk soil...
TCCGCTCCGCCTCCAGCAAGAAAAACTCACCAGCTATCTCGACTACTACAATACTAAGCGGGTACACTTAAGCTTACAGTGCAAGACTCCTGGGGAGATGTTGCAAAGGTTTTGAGTTCTATACGTAGACGCCTGACAGCCATTACTGATGCCTACCCACTTCATTTAGTACCTCATTCACAACCCTATCGGCAAGCTTATTGAGTTCCCGCGGTACTTGCGTGAATGAAACCTTATTGAATTTACCTACAACCTCAGTAAGCTCCTTATGAATAGGCCAAAGGTCACGATTTTTGATTTTGAAGATGCCGAGCATTTGATTTATAACCAACATGCTATCCATAAATACATGCACTCGCCTTGCCTGTATGTGAAGCGCCTCTTCTAAGCCGAGCTTCAAGGCTTGATATTCGGCTTGATTGTTGGTTGTAATTCCCAAGTAAGAACCTCTTTTAACAACAACCCTACCAGCCATGTCCATGAGCACAAACCCGCATGCAGACGGCCCTGGGTTGCCACGAGAACCACCATCTGCAAACAATTTTATCTCTGTTGTTTCTGATGTACCATGTACAACTCTATCAGCTGATTCACCCTCCTTTATAATTTCGAAATGAACAATCTTTGCATGGGTATCAAAAGTTACATTGCATCCGGCATAGACACTCGCTGCCCGCAGCATCTCCACTCTCGAGGCAAAAGCGCCAACGTCTTTTAGCTCATTTGCATCGAGCTCCCCTAAGCGCTTCTCAACAATCATATCAACCTTCGCCATTCCAATCCGATGCCAGGTGGCCGATTCACCTCGTCCCACAGTATCCATAAACTCAAGCTCGTCATCTATCGAAATATTCTGGCTATCGTTGATCTGCAGAATCGTCGTTTTGACACCTTTGCTAATATCATCGACAATTCGGCTATTCAGTATAAGAGTTTTCATAAGTATAAATTGGTCGGGGTGACAGGACTTGAACCTGCGACCTCACGGCCCCCAGCCGTACGCGCTACCAACTGCGCTACACCCCGAGAGATATCTAAAAGCCGGGCGGACCGATATGATTAACCTGGGTAATCCAGGTGGGTGTCTTCACGAAGTGGCCACGGCCACTTCAAATGTTGGACTCCCGTTGCGAACAAATATTCAGATAATCATTCGTTCGGTCGCTGTGCCCAGCCATCTACCATTATACCGCGAAGTAAAGACTTTAGCGAAGTAAAAAAGTGTATATAGCATCTGTAATGCTCAAAACGACCGGGGAGATAAAGGGCGATAGAAGCAAGAGGATCAAGATTGTCGCGCCAAAACCCGCTGACTCTAGTTGGTGCATGAGACGCTGAACCGATTCCGGAGCAAAAGCATAGAGTAGGCGTGAACCATCCAGCGGCGGTATCGGTATCATATTAAACACAAAGAGCACGATATTAATCTGTATAAACAACGCCATAGCATTACCCATACCAATTCCTATGCTAGGAGCAATAGCCCGCAGCGCTAGTGAAGCGATTACGGCAAGCACAAGGTTAGTTACTGGGCCAGCAAGGCCTACCAAGGCCGCACCAAAATCTCCGTAGCGAACGTTTCTGGGATTGAAAGGTACGGGCTTGGCAATAAAAATGGGCGGAAGGTGTAGCAATAGTAAGATCGCTGGCAATGCGATGGTCATTACTATGTCCACATGCTTAAGGGGATTCAGGCTGAGTCGACCCTCTTCTTCTGCGGTTTTATCCCCTAATGCGCGAGCCGCAAATGCATGCATAGCCTCATGTATGGGGATGGATATTAGCATGGAGGCAAGGACTATAACAATACTGCCAAGTGGTAGGCTACTGAACATACAACCTATAGTATAGCAAAACAAGCTAGTTCTCCTTTCTTAGGTAGATTACAGGATCAGCTAGGAGATAATATAAGCAAGCCTAGAGGTTATTACTGAATCACGAAACTAATGCAGCCCCGACATGTTGTTGCTCTTTTAGTGCTTAAACAAGGAAAGCCTGATCGTTCAAGTGTGCTTCGTGACAGCGAGTAGTTACCATCCCCAGCTTCAATCTATTCACCGCACGGCTGCAAACGCTTCGCCAGGCCTACGACTGGACTCTGCAATACCACGACCACGATTTGGATTTTCCAAGCTTACCTGCCTACCGGAACTTTGTAGCTCATTGTCCTCGCTTAGTACCAAGATCTCCATCTCCAAACCAGCTTTCCGAGGAGTATGCAGGCTACGCCCTTACCTTCGGACACTACTTGGCTGCTAGTTGCTGTAGCTTTGGCGGTAGTTTCGTGTTTCAAGTTAAGTTATCTTGTTGACTTAAGAAGTAAAAACCGCTAAAATATATTCTTGAATAGAAGGATTAACCTATGCGTGTGTGTGATATTACCGGTAAGGGTAAACAATTTGGCAATAATGTAAGCTTCTCTCAACGCCATACAAAAAAGGTATGGGAAGCAAATCTGCAGAAGAAAACTCTCATCATTGATGGCAAGAAGGTAACCCTCAAGATAAGTACACAAGCGCTACGTACTCTAAAGAAAAAGGGACTACTCATCCCCATGCTTCCTTCCAACCAGTAAATAGAGCCCATCATTAAAATAGCGTCCATCATGATGGACGCTATTTCTTTCTAAGAACGCTCCATGAGGATCAGCTGAGTGGTGTCGACCTGCTCTGCAGGTTTGAAACGTAGCTTGGTCAACGTCTCCTTTGGCTCCATAGCAAGAGCCTTCAAAGCTTGCTCTAAAGTCTGCTGAGGAACTGGAAACTGCAGCTTAGGATCATCATAATGCGTTGGTATAATTATCTTGGGCTCGATTTTCTTGGCAAGCTTCAGCGCGCCAACGCCATCCAAGGTATAGCCATTGCCGCCTACCGGAATAAACATAATGTCGACCATACCGATAGCCTCCAGTTGCTCGTCATTGAGCTCGGGATAGACGTGCCCGACTGCCAAGATACTTAGTTCATCATTCATGATCTTATACATTGTAGCGGTAGTACTCCCCTCTTCATCCGTATGAGAACGGGTAGCGATGCCGTATATTGAAATACCTGAAGCCTCGTATTCGCCCGGCTGATCGACCATAAGTTTTGGTTTCTGCGCAGGATCGAGGTGGGTACCACCAGTGAATAGTGCGATGTCGCCTGCCCTAGAAACGCTTTTAGACCCCAACTCAGCCAGATTATCGTCGACCACTATACGAGCGTGCTTACTAGTAACTACAATACAGTTAGCGCCATACCATTGCATATCCATATACTTCTCCTCCAATAATTTCTATAGGATGCTATTCTTATCGATTAGCACTTGTTTCTTAGCGGTTAAAACCGTACTTATAAAACGATCTTTAATCTGCATACGGTAACTAAATTCATGAACGGGCATAACTGTATAACGAATTTCCTTGCCCTCTTGAGTCTCTAGTTCAGTCATGAACTTCTGTAATGCATGCTGATTGACATCACCTACTATGAGCGCATCTATACCGCTAGATTCGTCCCTAGTGAATTGGCCCGTATACAGCGCAACCTCAATATTGCCTAGTGCCTTAATCTTATCACGCTCTACATTTGCTGCAGTGGCTACACTCTTTTTTGTTGAGTCGTCACCTTCCTTAGCCACTACTGGCTTACTGCTACCTTGGCCGAAAATTGTCTTTAGCGGTCTATAAAATTCATATTCCTGATTTACTTCATAGTACAATCTGTTGTTAGTAGTATCCGAGGCAATAATACCAATACTAAGGAGATTAGCTAATTCGCGTCGCACGGAATTAATCTGTTCATCGATTTTACGCGTAATTTCTCTCACATAGAATGAACGGTTTGGATTGCCATAAAAGAGTTGCAGCAGCTTAACCCTAGTCTTTGACCCAAACAATTGCTCAATCATGTTCTTATTGTAGCAAATTGCCGTTCAAACCTATAGTTCATTTGTTCAGAAACGTTGTAACTAAATCTACTGCTTCATCCGGTTTACTGATCCAATGTATGTCGGAGTTTCGCTTGAACCAGGTTTTTTGACGTTTGGCATATTGTAAGTCTCTCTGAACAAACAGTTTTTTAGCTTCAACTAGTGAAACTTCCTTCAACAGATAACTACGGAAAGCCCTATACCCCGGCGCCTGGAGCGCGGGAATATCCCAGCCATAGGTCTCGCCTAACCCACGAACCTCTTCCACGAACCCAAGGTCTACCATTGAATCGACACGCTTTGTGATCTTCTCTTGCAAAACCTCTAACTCCGAGTCCAGACCAATAACTATAGTGTGTTGTCGGAGCGGCTCTCTATGCGGTAGGGCGCCTTCTGACTCTAGCGCGCGAATTAGCTGGCGAGGATTGCGCTCATTCTTCGGTAAGGCAATTTTTTGCTTCCGCAGCGATAATTGAAGAGCCTCAACAGATAAGCTCTCTAAGAGCTTACGTCGTTGCGGGTTGGATGCTCCGCGAAAGCTAAAACTGTAGATGACTGCATCAATATATAGACCGCTGCCTCCAACCAGAATCGGCAATTTACCTCGAGTGGCAATAGCGGCAATCGCTGAATTGGCCATACGCTGAAAATCAGCAACAGTAAATCGATCGCCAGGAAAAACAACATCTAGCAAATGGTGACGTATCAGCCCCTGCTCCTCTTTGCTCGGCTTGGCAGTACCTATATCCATACCCTTATATATAGTGCGCGAATCGGCTGCAACGATCTCACCGTTAAACTGCCTAGCGAGCTTAATAGCTAAGCTGGTCTTACCGGCCGCCGTAGGGCCCAAGATAACGACTAGAGCAGGGTTGCTTGTGAAGGGTTCCACAGCAAGGCGCCTATATCTACCTTATACTCGTCAGAGACTTGTACGTCTTCGGAACGTAAAAGCGCAGCATGAGCCTCCTTTCCACCACCCGGCCAGCCAGCAGCCAATCCTCCCTGCTTATTGACAACACGTTGCCAAGGCAGATCACTCGGCCCGGTGTGCGCTATCTGGCCAACTTCCCACGCTGCCCAAGCAGCGCCGCAGATTCCAGCGATTTGGCCATAGGTCATCAAGCGACCCTTCGGAATCTGAGCAACCAGTGCGTATACGCGTTGAGTAAAATCAACATCAACTCTGGACATTAAAGTACTCCCCTACTTCAGCCCAGCTTGATGCTTGAACAATACCTTCAGGCAGTCGATGTTCGAATCTATTCCACTTATAGTCACCGAACAGGATGGTCTTAACGCCATCTTTGGCGGCACTAATGCAATGCTTAGGCTGATCATCGATGAGATACTCTACGCCTAGATCACTGCAAAGTGCTGCTTTTGTGTAGGCAAGAATTTCTTGAACATTGGTTTGCGTCAATTGTCGATCCCAGATGCCGGCATAATGTAGATCCTGAAAAATTCCCGGAAAATGCCTAGACATCCATGCGTCAGTCTCGGGCCTAAGTATCTCGCGACGCGAAGTCACCGCTACTAGCTTAAATCGATTTGTTAAACACCTCAAAATAGGCATGGCAGACTCATATGGCTCATATTCACCCACTATACCGGAGGCGTGAAACTCTATACTTCGCCGCACCGCCTCATCAAGGTTAACCCCCCACACAACCGCCCATTCCTCCTGGTAGTCTTCAGGCAATAACCTCATCCCCCATCGTTGATTGCTGAAAGCGATGAAGCCTTCGGCGCTCCGGGATAATACGTCATCGATATCGATTGCGATTGTCTGTTTCATACATTCATTATAGAGAGGTCTTGTTAACGCGTGACTTTGCTTCATTTGCAACGGTTTTTAAAAACTCATCCACTGTATGGGATTCATGCTGATCGCTAACTTCCATATCCTTGCGAATACGAGGTACTAGCTGGCCAGTATCCACCTCTTTATTCCCGATGACTATGGTATAGGGTATCTTCATTAATTCTGCGTTACGAATTTTCTTACCTACGGATTCATTATCACTATCAACGGCAGCTCGTAGTCCCATCTTCTTAGCCCGACTGGCTATGTCAATAGCAAAAGCATTAATTCGCTCATCCTGGTTAAGTGTTACGATACGCACTTGCTCTGGTGAGAGCCAGACCGGAAACCTGCCAGCGATATGCTCAATATAAACCGATAAGAAGCGATCTATCGAACCCATGATTGCCGCATGAATCATAACAATTCGTTCACGCCCACCCTCTTCATTTACGCAGTTAAGATCAAAGCCTTCTGGTTGGTTAAAATCGAGTTGTATAGTCGCCACTTGGTGTTCACGGCCGAGGGCGTCCTTTGCCATAAAGTCTATCTTCGGCCCATAGAATGCAGCCTCGCCTACGCCATCAGCATAATTGTCACCTACTTTGCTCTTTACTATGGCCAGAAGCTGGGACTCAGTACTTCGCCACTTAGCTTCACTTCCAGAGTATGATTCCTTCTGAGCTGGATCATGAGTCGAGAAGCGCACTCGTAGCTTAAAACCAAAAACTCCATAAAAACGATCAATGATGTCCCATATCTTTAAAGCCTCTTCCTCAATCTGTCCCGTACGACAGAATACGTGCGCATCGTCCTGAGTAAAGGCGCGCAAACGACTGAGCCCAGATAGCTCTCCAGTTTGCTCATCACGATAGCAAGTCGTAGTCTCGCGATAACGTACTGGAAGTTCCTTGTAAGATCGTGAACGTGCCGCATAAATTTGGGTATGATGCGGACAATTCATGGGCTTCATGGCGAACTCGTGCCCCTCCCTAGTGGTAATGCGAAATAATTCTGTTTCGAACTTCTTCCAGTGGCCACTAGCTACATAGGCATCCTTTTTGGTGATATGAGGGACTGTGACTTCCTGATAGCCGTACTCATCACGCATCTCCTGTACGAAATCATCCAGTTGGCGGCGTAGTATTGTGCCCCTGGGGGTGAATAGTGGCAATCCTGCGCCAATTAAATCTGAGAATACAAACAGGTCCAACTCCTGACCTAACTTTCGGTGGTCGCGTTTTTTAGCTTCTTCTATCATTGCAAGGTATTGTTTCAATTCATCGGCCGTCTCAAAGGCAATGCCGTAGATGCGTTGCAGCTGCTGTTGGTTCTGGTCAGCATGCCAATAGGCTCCGCTTACTTTTGTTAGCTTAAAGGCCTGAGCATTAATACTACGGATGTTATCGACATGGCCACCCCGGCATAAATCAACGAACTTACCCGAAGTATAGATAGTAATGGTCTCGCCGTTCTTCGCCAGCTCTTCGAGCATCTCCAATTTATAAGGATTCCAAGCAAATACTTCACGACCCTCCTCTACGCTTGCCTCACGGCGGTCGAAAGATGACCAAGTCTTTAGTATCTCGCGCATCTTCCGCTCGATAGTAGAAAGGTCTTCCTCCGAAATAGGGTGGGGCATCTCGAAGTCTGTATAAAATCCCTCCTCAATTGCGGGACCGATGGTATTCTTCGCTCCTGGATATAGCTCAAGCACAGCTGCAGCTAAAAGATGCGCAAGGCTGTGCCGAATGACTTGTAGTTGATTGCTCCTTTGATCGGCCATGGGAAAGCTCCTTCCTCTATATATTATATATAACAAAAGACGCGCTTTTATCGATTCAATACTCTCGCATGGTATTTAATCGATTAATTGCGCGTCTCGGACCCAATTATTGGGTGGTTCCACCGGACTTCCTGCTCATTACTGAGAAAGCACTCATGATAGCACTAATGTCGCTGTTCTATCTGCCCACGGAGCTCTGCGATTGGTGATGTCGCTTCATTGCTCAGACGTATTATATCACGCCTTAGACGAACCTCTCGTCAAAACCTCATCTCATAAGTCTCCACGTACGACTATAGCAAGGTTGGTACTATATGGCTAGTATTAAAACGTTGTCACTTTTATACTGCGGCTGTGGAAAAAAATTTTAATATTATACCTTCCCTGGTATTTCTCCAAAACGGGTCATGAATAAACTCGAACTTCTGATATAGTATTTATATGTTATCTCAGTGGTACGAATTAAAACCTGCCGTGCTCGCTTTGCGGCGCAATGGCAAATCACTCACCTTCATAGAAGCAAATCTTGGGGTTCCTCGATCAACACTTGCAGGATGGTGCAAAGACATCAAACTCAACGAAGCCCAACGCCAAGCCATATCCAATGGTAAACTTACTGGGCTCTCAAAGGCGCGAGCCGTGCTGGCTAGCGCTCGGCAGCTTAGACAAGAGACTACCGACAAAAAAGCCCAGACTGAAGCAAACAGAACGCTCGCCACCCTACACATAAACCCTGAATTAGTACGCTTAGCATTAGCTATGATTTATAGAGGTAAGCAGAATAGTTATCAGGGGCTAGTATTTCGGAGTAGCGATCCCGGTATGATCGCACTCATTATAGCAGCGCTGCGGGTCGGCTTTAACGTCAATTCGGAGGAGTTAGCTTGCGAAATCCACCTCCACCTAGGACAAGATGGCATCCGGGAAGTGCACTATTGGAAGAAACGGCTTGCCTTGCCCTCAGCCAAATTTAAACTGCTATTTCGAAATATACCTCTTAAGAGTATAGATGACACGAAGCATGGTGTTTTTCAGATAAGCTTTTCTGATATTGCCATTCAACGAAAACTAGTGTATCTTTATAAGTCGTTCTCCGAAGAAATTATCAGCACCGTGGGCGATTAGCTCAGTTGGCTAGAGCGTCGCATTGACGTTGCGAAGGTCATAGGTTCGAATCCTATATCGCCCACCACAGACTGAATCTTATTCGAAGCTCACTGGCCTACATACTCGATGTAGGCCAGCTTTGTATATTGTACCAACACAAGAAGCATTAACACCTTGAGTACTATTGACCATATATGCTTCTTGTGTTATCATAAACGGGTTAAGAGGCTTATATGTGAGTGCCAAAAAACAACGCACGCTTGATGAATTCAAGCTGTTTTATGAAGAGTTATCATTCTCCTCCATCGCAAATCGCATTCGTCGTTCACGCGTATTCATCCCTTCGAAGTAGCCTGGCGCAAAAAAAGAGAACTCCGCTTTAACGGAGTTCTCTTTTTTCCACAAAGTACGTAAAGTTTTACACTGGCTTTTTCGCCACCGACATGTCAATATGTTGACATGGTTTGTGTCTATTGTGGCTCGCCTACCCAGGTTGTAAACTCACGCCTGCAAAAACGACTCAACTATATTTGGCGACGTCGCAAGTGTAGCTCATGCTCGGCTATATTCACTACCGAGGAGCAAACAGCGCTATATTCAAGCCTTATGGTGGTAACTAAAAATCGCCTCGTGCCATTCAATCGTGACCATTTGTTTGCTTCCATATATGATAGTTGCCGCCACCGTCCCTCTAATATTGAGGATGCGTCGGCACTAACACAAACCATACTTAGTAAGCTGCTTGCTGGCCAAAGCAATGGCATTATTGCTAGGGATAAATTAGTCGAGACAGCCTATGAAGTCCTTCAGCGTTTTGACCACACGGCAGCAACCCTATATGTGGCATATCATCCTACAGCTCCACATAACCCTATTTCTTAACTGCTTTGTCGGTCACATCGAATTTAGTCAGGTACCAGCCAAACATTAAGCGTGTCTGCGAATAGAGAGCCGCTAATGAGCCATACGCAATTGTTGTTACTGGAAGATATGCCCACTGCAGTAACATAAACAAGCTACGGTGTCGTCTATAGCGTTGCGGTCGAGGTGGCAGCGTCTTCAATGCAACAAATAACGATGATAGAATACCAACTAATCCGATCGTCTGGATACGGCTGACAATAAGCGGCAATTCATTTGCGGCATAATTTTGCGGGTTGATAAGTACCGGGATAAAAGCAGCAAAAGCAAGTAGTAACGAGCCCGCCGCCCAACTAACATGGCCTTCCAGTGTACGAAGAAGTTTAATTGTCATATCAAATTTTGGCACCTGGTTTTTTTTAAAGAATCCCTGGTTGGCGATATAGGCAACATCGGATGCACCATACGTCCAACGTCGTAGCTGAATAAATTGTGCCTTAAGGGTCTTTAGATACGTGTTAGATAATACTGCATCCTGATAAATCGGGATCGATAATGGGTATACGCGATAATCACCATCATAATAAAAGTAGCTCCGCCAAAAGTGATGCCCATCCTCCACGATAGTGCGTACACTCCAAAAATCCATGTCAATAAGCGCACGCATACTTTGAGCGTGAGCTGAAAAATTACGTTCTAGGTGCGGACGCTGTGTCAATACAATATAAAAAAAGTTATTGCCCGTAGCTATTACGCGCATAGGCGCAGGCGCATCCCAAATATTATTCGTGAACATCGGTAATGGCTGATATGAGGCGCGTACTGGATCTGGGGCCACACTATATAAATAGCTTAACGCAGGTAGGTACATCTTGTCCGGGCGGTTATCTGCGTCCAAGGTCGTAACGACTACTTTTATGGGATCAATTCCCTGTTTCTCTAGATATTGCTGTAGATAACGGCCAGCGTACGTCACATTACCACCTTTACCGATTACCTCGCCTGGGATATTCGATGGGTGTTTTACTGCCGAGGCATAATGAAAATGCTTGCCATAATTGCGTATTAGCTCAAGCGACTGCTTTTCAGTAGCTTCACCACCACGCTCTTCGTAAGCCAAGATAAAGATGACTCGCTTCATGTCATAGTTGGAATGTAGTACTGATTGAATCGTTGGATCTAGTACGTCTAAGCTCTCATTATATGTAGCAAGAATGATAGCGTGATATAGCTCTGTGGGCTTCAAAATCGGAGGCTGTACCCTTAAACGTAGTAAATTTTCATAGTGCCACTTGGGGCGTTTCGCATGAGCATCAGCAACCTCGCCCGACTCCACTTCTGAGAGCAACACACTCCAATCTAGCTTGGCGTGATCGCGCATGGTCTTATAGCCAGACAATGCTCTGATATCTACGGCAATCGATCGCGTAAAATAAATAAGAATGTAGGCCAGAATAAAGAAAGCCGCAAAGGTGACGTTGATTAGGCTTAGCAGGAGGGGCGCTGCCAGCAATAGCCAGGAAAGTGCGCCTGGCAATATCTCAAAAAAACGATACCGGTGAGTCCGATCAACCTCGTACGGTATCTCTATACTCTTCATCTAATGTAGAACCATTAACGCATTGCTAACTATAAGACTTAGAACAAGTAGTAATAGTCCAGAAATCAATACGGCTACCGCTAACTCGCGTCGTATTCGGTAGGTACGAATGCTAAGTGCTATATCTAATACAACGAGGAGTAATGCGAAAACTGCAAAGCTGACGATACCGGTGATGCTACCAGTCTTAAAAGCGCTAATACCTAGGTTAGAACGGTATTGCACGATATAGCCATCGCTCCCTTGACCAACATTAAGACGAAGAAAAATAAGTGCTGCCAGCAAAAAGGCTAAAAAAATGTTACCGCTGATCAACAGCAGAATGAGCTTATCGTGTAAATATTTTTTGGATATCGGCATCATCTGCTTATATTGTAAGCCCTGTAGGCGGGTTCGTAAATCATGAACGAGCGATTTGAGCTGGTGCGGGTAGAGAGAATCGAACTCTCCTCTCAGCCTTGGGAAGGCTGCATATTAACCACTATACGATACCCGCATCTCAAATATGCTGGAGCCACCTCGGGGATTCGAACCCCGGACCCCCGCTTTACGAAAGCGGTGCTCTAGCCAACTGAGCTAAGGTGGCAAACAAAACATATTATAGCAGACTGCATTGTACCCAAAAAAACGAAGCTACCAAAATACTTACATATTCAAATAGAACAATTAAATTACTCTTTCTTACAACTCTGTGTACTTTATAAAATACGTGAACACATATTTTATAATTCGTCTCGTAAATCGGCTTTTGCTCTCGGTTTCAGCTATTGGTCTCCCACCTACTGAGGGCTCCTAATATGGCTCTCGCTGTATTAGGGCTAAAAATCTGGTTTCACAGAGTTATCGGACAAGCATACTATTTATGGCGCGTAGTGCATCGGCAGGTGTGCTAACCTCGATAAACTTGTACCTATTACGGCTATCTAAGAAACTGTTAGCCAACTTCTCGCTCCAGCCATTAAAATTAGGTACAACTACTACGGGGATGTTAGCTTGATAGGCCACGCATATTTCATTAAGGGTTCCTGAACCGCCAGACAATGCTATAACCACGTCACAACTAAGCATAAGGGTCGTTTCCCTTCCTCCGCCACGTACAAGTCCTGTGGCAATCACTATAGCGGCTGCTTCATCGTTAAAGACCTGCAGACCCTTTTCGTATGTCACCCCGACTGTCATGCCACCTGCTTTTCTTGCGGCTAGCGCAGCGATCGTAGGCAACGAGTCTACATCCTTCTCTGCACCATAGACCAAGACATACTTTTCTCGCGCAATCAATTCACCGATATTTCCCGCAAACGCTGCAGCAGCTTTAGAGTACTTCAAATCGCTAGATGAGCCAATAACGCCAACTTGTAAACTTCTCATGTGAGACTCCTGATTCTTGCTGCTAGCCGTTCTTGAGCTTGCCCATCCACTCCATAGCCATAAAATCCACCTAAAACCTGCATCGGTACATCCTCTAGAAGCGACATGCTTCTTTCTATACTATTAATCATAAAGCCTGCCGTACTATCCGGTGGCAAGGATGCCCACTTTTCGGGTCTTCCATACTCTGTATCAAAGTACAATGCGTTAACATCAAGTTGGCTCACTCTTCTACCAGAACCTGGCACAACAGCGAAATCGCGCTCGCATAACTCATCATCGACTGCTTCATATATAACAGCCGACTCCACTGGGATACCCCCTAGCTCAAGTTTCACTATCCCTTCTCTCATGGCGACTCCCACAACAATAGCGCCAATACGAACGTTGTAGTCTTGCAGGGCCCTAGACAACCATGTGATCATTTCCCCGCTAAATAGTACGTCATCCGTAAGTACAATTTCTCCTCCGAGCCGAGAGACTTCAGCTAGTTGTCGTTCAACATTTGGGTATCCAGAGCGCGGCACATAGCCTTCATCATTCAATAAAGGATCAACGCCTCGCGAAATACCCAGGTAGCAAGAAGCTGCAGACATTATGTATCTATCGTCTAGACTGACGACCGGAAGCTTTGTTCTGGAGATACCGCGGCTAAGTCCACTCCGTATAGTCTGCGTTGAAACCCAGGTAACTTCCTTACCCATCGCAGATAATTCCGCGTCAAGATTTTCTCGAAAGCCTTCTATGCTGTCTCCTTTAACTAGCTCTGAGCTCACCAAATCAAGCTCACATGATATTACATATGGATTTTTCATAAACTATCCCTCAATATAAATACTTGTGATAAACAGAACGCCAGCGTAGTGCTGGCGTTCTGTTTATCTCGATGAATTAGCTATTCAGCACTAGCTGGCGAAATATGTGAGTGATGCGCATTGATAGTCTTCAATACAGCCTGATAGCCATTACAACCATTCTGTAACCAATCACTGATTCGGGCAACTGTTCTGCTACTTAATTTGGTTCTTTCCGTTATCTCTATATATTTAGCTCCCGCTTTGAGCATACGGGCTGCTTCTAATCGAGCACTTATCTCAATAATTTCTTTTTCAGTCATGACATCTCGAAGAAAGTTCTGCATATCGGTTGCTTTATCAATGACAAGCAATGCCTCAACTAATTGTTGAGCAAATTTGGTCTTACAAACGACAATCTCCGCGCTATGCATGTCGTATACTTTATCAGAGTAAAGTATACCTGTCTAGTCGTTAGTACCATTCCTTAGACTTTGACCAACAAAAAAGTGACCCTATTGGCGAGAGGGTCACTTAATTTACTATTTACTGCGTGTTAGTAATCGTCTTTGGCGGGCTCGACCGGATTCGAACCGGCGATCTTCTCCGTGACAGGGAGACGTGATAGGCCAACTTCACTACGAGCCCACGCCGCTAGCGTTCTAGACGGAACGGCAACAGGGGTAATCATAACAGTCCTCTGCTAAAAATGCAAGAACATCCAAGCGAATAAGCACAGCTACTGGCTAATATAAATATTGGGAGGCTGCTTCTCTTTTAGGGGACCAATATACGTACTGCTTGGCTTGAAGGCGAAATATATGTGCGATGCACGGAGCGTATTCCCGTCATGCTCGTGAACTTTTAATATCTCTAAACCCAGTGGAGTCTCAACGATGCCGGAAGTCTGGCCTGGCTGGAGGTTGAAAAGTGCATCTACGACTTGCGGCGGTAGGTCACGGTAGGTCCTGCTAATGGCTGTTCCGTAGTCCCCTCCACTCGCTTTTGTGCTCGCATCTTCTGAGTATTGCTGAGCGAGTGATGCAAAATCACCTCCGTTATGTAATTGACTGAGTACATTCTGTGCACGCACGTGTGTTTGAGTATCAAGTGCGGATACGACTTGCTGAGCCAACACCTGAAGCTTTAATTCCCGTTTAAAATCATCTATCGACCACCCCCAAAATTCTTTCAATACATCCTGAAACACAGCGTTGCTGCTACCTAGACGATTCTGACTACGGAGTAATGTGATCTCCATATTTAATTCTTGATCAGTCACGGCAATATGATGCTGCGTAGCTAATTTCTTTACACAGGCGCTATCAAGTACTGTTTGGAGGGCAACCTTACGAAAGGCCGCTAATTGCTGACGACCAGAGGTGCTGCTAAAATCAACTTTTTGCTGAGTCTGGTAATAGTGAATGTAGTGGCGCAGTTCAAATAAATAGTTCTCATATGAAACGTACTGGCCGCACGAATGTGCGACAGGAAATGGCAAAACCTGGCTCACACGATAAATGAAGGTCGATGTAGAATTGAATCGATATAGCGCCAATAGGCAGTAAACAAAAAAGCCAAACAATAATACAGCGAAAATGCTAGTAGAAATCGCTACTATGCGCTGCAGGGAATGCTGTAATGGGTAAATATATTTGCGTGCACTACTGAGTACTTCTTCGCGGTGCTCAGCAACCGTCTCATTCGTAATCCGCGGAATGTTATGAATCGCCTCTTGTAGCGACTCCTCCGGTTCGGGCTTGCGACCCGGTACCCGCTTTAATAATTTTTTGATCTTATGTTTCATCTTCGGCAATTGCCTCCGTTTCCTCTGTTGCAGGCTCTAGCTCTGTGGCTCCAGGATTCGAGACCGGTGCAATACCCTGCTGCCGCATGGTCTCAAGTAGCTTCTTTTGGATGGTCGCCGGATGGTGGATATCATGTATCACCAAATTCCCTACATATGTCTGCATCATAATTGTACCAAATCCTAGTAAGGTTTCCTGCAAGCCAGAAATTTCATAGTTAATCATCTGTATCTGATTAAGCCGCATATCTATGACGCTACGGTGGAATAGCCCTCGCTGACTAATTTGAATGAGCCGCTGGTCGGTCACGATGAATACGCTGAACCACCAGCCGATCCAACCAGGAAGCATGAGTAGTGTCCCCATGACCAAGCCACAAGCTAGGCCCATGAAATAGACGGAATATTCAGGCCTGAACAATGATGGCACTGTGCCTAAAAGGATGGTCAACATTGCGAATATCAGTCCGCGGCGCATCACAATAGGGTGCTTACGAAATACGAATAACACTTCTTCGTCCTCAAACTGATCTTCAAAATATTTATCAGTCATAACCGTATTGTATCAGCTAGCTGGCATCAAGGTTATACCTAGTGCTTGCAAATCGGGTAAGGTCGTTACGTCATGGTACGGGAGACTGTAGATATCTAAAGTGGGGGTAGTCGTCACACTACTATAGCGTGCAGCCAAGTCCTCTATAATAGAGGTTAGCACCTCATCAATAGTATTATTAACAAGGTTTTCTTCTAGCACCACCACTGGCTCCTCGAATATAGCTGCAAGTTGCCCGAAAAGATTCATCCTCACTAGTCTTGTCTGCATCTAAAGCTTCGCTCGCCTTCTGCAAAACACCTTCGCGTCGCTGCCTCGCTCGCATAGCATCGTAGCTAGCGGATCGGTGTTAATTATTACATCAAAAAATAATTGCACGATGCATACACTTCCTCTGTTGGTGCCCCCACCACGATTCGAACGTGGAGCTTCTCCTTAGGACGGAGCTATTTTATCCGTTGAACTATGGGGGCAAATGAGGTCTCAAGACCTCAACTAAGTATTATTTCTTGCGTGGCTGGGTGAATTTTTCGTGAACGTTCTCATAGTTATAGAGTTCACTGTCGCCAAACCAATGGCTAATTTCTTTAGTCGCTTCTGAGGCGTCAGCTGAAGCGTGAATTAAATTCGGTACTCCTGTCTCGTACTTGTTGGCATGGCCATAGCTAATATGGGCATAGTCGCCACGAATGGTGCCAGGCTGCGCGCTTTTTGGTTCTGTCGTACCGACCATCTTGCGAACTAACTCCACCGCCTCGACGCCCTCAAGCACCATCGCAATAACCGGCCCTTCCTGCATCATAGCCAGAGTCTGATTAAAAACTTTGTCGCCCTTACGAGTTTTTAGCGTGCCGATGTCCTCATAATGGCCATGCAGCTGCTCTTGGGTAGCATTCAACATTTTAATACCAATGATTTTTAGGCCAACTTTTTCAAATCGTGTTAAAATCTCTCCAACAACCCCTCGCATGACTGCATCAGGCTTAAAAATAATCAACGTTTGTTCCACGTGTAATTCCTTGTTTAGCTATCACTGACGCTATTGTAACAGAGGTGAAAAAATAAAGCTACGTGCTTTATGGTATTCAAAATTGGACGTCTCCTAACCCAAAAATTTTATTGTTACAATAACTTACTCTTTGCTAACTACAACACAGGCGGCAGACTCGTAATAGCATCATAGGTGCCATTCGTTGAGGCTGCTGGGGGCTGAGCAATCCATAAGGTGGGGTTGAAGTTAAACTGTTCAC
>Ga0247666_1000274_pt1 | contig 16340 bp, 16 predicted proteins | sample CNK07_metaG_FD_183025 | JGI IMG/M metagenome (GOLD analysis project Ga0247666, IMG submission 183025) | Soil microbial communities from Purdue University Martell Research Forest, Indiana, United States - CNK07 | ecosystem: Environmental > Terrestrial > Soil > Temperate forest > Bulk soil...
GTACGTTCCGATGCGGAAGTCGCGGATGATGGCGATGCGCTCGAGCGTCTCCACATCCGAGTGCAGGTAGTTGACCTTGATGCCGAGCTCCAGCAGGTAGCGCGTCAGATCCTCGGACATCCTCTTCGTCAGCGTCGTCACCATCACGCGCTCGCCGGCGGCAATCCGTTCCTTGATCACGCCGATCAGATCGTCGACCTGTCCCTTCACCGGGCGGATGCTGATCTGCGGATCGAGCAGACCGGTCGGACGAATGACCTGCTCGGCGAACAGCCCGCCGGTCTTTTCCATCTCGAACGGTCCGGGCGTTGCGGAGACATAGAGCGTCTGGTTGATCTTCCCTTCGAACTCGTCGAACGACAGCGGACGATTGTCGATCGCGCTCGGCAGACGGAACCCGTATTCGACCAGCGTCTGCTTACGCGCACGGTCGCCGCCCCACATCGCGCGCACCTGCGGAATCGTCTGGTGTGATTCATCGACGACGAGCAGCAGATCCTTCGGAAAGTAGTCGATCAGCGTCGGTGGAGGCTCGCCCGGCTGCCGTCCGGAGAGGTGACGTGAATAGTTCTCGATCCCGTTGCAGTAGCCGAGCTCCGCGATCATCTCCAGATCGAACATCGTGCGCTGCGACAAGCGTTGCGCTTCGAGCAGCCTCTCATTGGCGCGCAGCTCCACGACCCGCTCGTCCAGCTCGACGCGAATGTTCTCCATCGCCACCATCAGACGGTCGCGCGGCGTGACGTAGTGCGTTCGCGGATAGACGGCCAGCCGGTCGTATTCCTGTCCTGAGGTGCGGCCGGTGATCGGATCGATGCGGGTCATCTTGTCGATCTCATCGCCGAAGAACTCCACGCGCACCGCGTCGTCCTCGTACGCAGGCCAGAGCTCGAGCACATCGCCGCGCACGCGGAACGTGCCGCGCGAAAGATCGTACGGCGTCCGCTCGTACTGCATCTCCGTCAGCTTGCGGAGGTACTGCGTCATCGGCTTGTCGATGCCGCGCTCGAAGAAAACGAGCATGGAGTGGTAGAGATCGGGATCGCCGATGCCGTAGATGCACGACACAGACGAGACGATGATCACGTCGCGGCGCTCGAAGAGAGCCTTCGTCGCCGCCAGCCGCAGCTTGTCGATCTCATCGTTCTTCGTCATCTCCTTCTCGATGTAGAGATCGTTCTGCGGGATGTAGGCCTCGGGCTGGTAGTAGTCGTAGTACGAGACGAAGTACTCGACGCGGTTCTCGGGAAAGAAGTTCTTGAACTCCTGATAGAGCTGCGCGGCCAAAGTCTTGTTGTGGCTGAGGACGAGCGTGGGCCGGTTGACCGACTCGATCACCTTCGCGACGGTGAAGGTCTTACCGGAACCGGTGACGCCGAGGAGGACTTGATCGCGCGTACCGGCCTTGACGCTCTCCGTAAGCTGCCGGATCGCCTCGGGCTGATCACCCTGCGGCGTGAATGAGGAGATGAGTTTGAAGTTCATGGGGATTCGGAGGGCTTGGTGGGACAACTCGGCAACCGGGCAACCTCATTTCATTGCCCGGTTCACGTCGCGCAGCGCTCCGATCAGCTTGTCCGCTTCCGCATGGTCGATCTTTTCGTCGCCATCCACCTCGGTGGCCAGCTTCAGGAACTTTTGCGTGCTATCGAGCTTGAGCTTGCCGTTGCGTGCTGCGGATCGCATCGTCTGCATCTCTGTGGCAAAGGTCTGTTTCTGCACGGCCGTGACATCGGCGGAGAAACTGTGGGTCAAATCGTCCTGTAGTTTCCCAAAGAACCAGTCGACGATGACGCCTGAGCGAGGAGCAAACGCGCCGACGGCGAACAACAGGACTACGAATGCGAGTGAGAGCCACCCGCAGCCCAAAGGCACCCATCTTGGAAACAACGGCCGGAGCCGCGACTCAGGATCTGCGTAGTAGTCAGCAGGACGTTGAAAGGGAAGTGGATTGGGTGCGGGAGCCGGCGGCGGCTCGGGAACCAAAGCAGGCGCTTGCAATTCGTTCGGTGTGATGTCGTTCAAATTGGGTCTCTAGGCCTAGCAAGCGCCGCCGGAAAATGTATCATGCGCGCGATGTCCAGCTCTCTCTCTAACGCCTGTGTTCTGATTCTCGATGACAATCCCCTCGTCCTGAAGCTCGGCCGTGCGCTGCTCGAGCGCGAGGGTTGCACCGTCCTGACTGCCGTGAGTTGGATTGAGTTCAACCATGTGCTCGCCAGCAACTCGCCTGACATCATCTTCCTTGATGTCAATCTCCCCAGCATCAAGGGCAACCGGCTTAGCGAGGTCCTGAAGTCGCAGTCGAACAAGAAGGACATCCCCATCGTCCTGATCTCCGATCTTCCGGAGAAGTCGCTGGAAGAGATGTTTCCGAGCTCCGGTGCGAACGCCTGGATGCGCAAGCCGCTCACGCGCGACAAGATGATGGACATGATCAAGCGCTACGCGCGATGACCGACGGCACACGCATCCTTCGAACCGCGGGAATCCCGCTCATCATCGCGGTCGCGCTGCTGTATGTCGTGCCGAAGGAGTGCTCGAAGGTACTGGAAGTTTCGAAGCAGCGGCAGGCAGCGCGTGCATCGAGCGGACTGCACATCGAGTCGTCGCAGAAGCCGGTCACGTACCCCGCGGGCCTCGATGCGGAGCGGATTCGCTATGTCGTCGAGATCGATAGCCAGTTCTCGGCGCCGTACATGGGCCGCGTTCGCAAGTCAGCAGCTCTCGTCCTCCTGCCCCGAGAGCAACTCCTGCTTGGCGCGCTGCAGAAGCTCGGCTACGCGGAGACCGCTCCTGACAACACCGTCTCGATCACGCGCGACGGCCTGCTCCACATCGACGGCCTGGTAGACGATGGCACGTCCTGGACCTTCCCCGTCGCAAAACGCGAGTTCATCTCGGTGACCGCCATCGACTCCGACGCCACCACCGCCCACGCCACCTTCGCCTGGCAGTGGAAGCCGACCGCCGTGGGAGCCGAGATGATGCCCACCCCCAAACGCCACGACTCCAAAGCCGAGCTAACGAACAGCACGGGGCGGTGGACACTGGTGCAGATCAGTGATCTCGATGCGGAGTTAGAGTAGCGCGAAGAGTCATTTCACCACAAAGACACAAAGGACACAGAGGGTTTCTTTGTGTCCTTTGTGTCTTTGTGGTTAATGGTTTTCTTTGCCGCGCTAAGCCACCCTCGATTTCGACGGGAAGACCACGAAAGGCAACGTGCGCTTGCGCGTGAGGGTGTTTCTGTTCGCCTTGATGTTTTCAAGTTCGAGCAGGGTCTGGGCAGTGAAATAGCGTTCGCCGCAGTGAGGGCATTGGACATATGGGATGCCGTCCACGACGAACATATCGGCTCCCCTGCCAAACGTGCGCGTGGCGGTACGTTCGTGAGCGCCTTGCTTACCGCAGACGTCACAGGTGACTGTCTTGCGTGCCGAGCCAGGCCGAGACGAAGACGACTTTCCCGGTGCCGCCAAGCTTGACGACGACACACGACTCTTCGCCGGCGAGGCATTGGCCCTGGACAACGTACTTGCGCTCGCGAGAGTCTTCTTCCCTTTGGATCGCGACGATTGTCCCGGTGAGGACGATGTTCGTGGCGTCGATGAGGCCGAGGCCGTCCTCTTCGAGCTCTTCGGTCGCGTGCCAGGTGATGACATAACGCTTCTCGCGGATGCAGCTTCGCAGGCGCTCAAGGAGTCGTGAAGCCACCGCGAAGAAATACTAGCACGCCGAGCTTTCGCCCGCCCCGAGGGTCTGACGTTCATTTCCTTGGCCCGTCGTGATGCCGAGACGCTATCGGATGAGCTGGTCGTACCAACCTTTCCACGCAGATCGGTGGCGTCGGAAAAGAAGGATGAACAGCGGATTCGTTCGCAGGAAGATTTCCCATACGGACCAGCGATCGAAGCGCCGCGATGAAGGATGGACGCGGACGTCGCGCATGAAGTGGACGCGATGGTTATTCCGCTTCGCGAGCTTCTTGAGCCGGATGTAGAAGTCGACGTCCTCTCCTATCCAGAGCGATTCGTCGTATCCGCCTGCTGCTTCAAATGCTTCGCGCCTGCAGAACTGGACCGCACCTTGCGCCAGGCCACCGACGGTTCCGATGATGCGCCAGAATCCCAAATAGAGGCGAACAATCATTCGATTCGAGGTGTTTATTGCATCGGCTGCACCGCCAATACACGCCGGATCCTGTAACAGGCCGGCAATTCGTCGAAGCAGATACTCGGGAACGAGAGTGTCCGCGTCAATGAAGACGAACCATTCGCCCGCCGAGGAAGCGGCTCCCCTGTTCCTAGCGCGAGCAATATTGCGCACCGGCTCCTTGACGACCTTCACACCAGCCGAGGCGGCAATTGATGCGGTGCGATCGCTGCTGGCGTTATCGACGACAATCACTTCCACTTGCAATTCCGAAGCGAATGCTCGTGCACCCGCGATGCATGCCAACGTCTTCTCCAGGTAGTCTTCCTCGTTGCACGCAGGGATGATGACGGAGCAAGACATTGTGATCTTCCAGCGGGCTTGCGTTCGCCCGACAATGCTTAACTCGGTGGCGGCGGCGAAGTCGTCGTCGCCGGCGGCGGAACCACCTTCGCCCCCTCATCCATATTCGGCGCTGGGGACTCCGCGCTTTCGCCGGATCGGGCCGATGCGTCCTGCGCGCTTTGCGTTGGTTCGAGCTCCTTCGGTTGGTAGAACGGCTTCTGGAGGTAGTACGGGAGCTTGCTCACGGCTACTGTTGCGCCGCTGCAATCTTTGTCGGGCTCCTGGCCGGCGATGAAGGCTTCCATCACCACGCGCTCGCACGGGCCTTCGCCGCGGCGGCCACTCTTCAGATCCATTGGCCTCATCACGATGCCGGATGGGATGTCGAACTCCGGACGGGACGTGCGCAGCTTCAGCGCATCGATCTGTTTCACGATATCGATCCAGATCGGGAGCGCGACTTCCGCGCCGGTGCCTCCGCCGCCGAGGGAGCGGCTGGGATCGTCGTAACCGACCCATACGCCGATCGTGTACTCGGGCGAAAAGCCGATGAACCAGGCGTCGGTGTACGAGTTCGTCGTTCCCGTCTTGCCGGCCAGCGGCGGCGGCAGACTGTGCGCCTCGTAGCCGGTGCCGCGGTCGATCGTGCCGCGCATCACGTGTCCCAGCTCGAACGCCACCTGCGCCTGCGTGGCCTCGGAAAGCTCGGCATTCTGCTCTTCGAGAACACGATCCGTCTGATCGACGATCCGCTGGATGAGGCGCGGCTTCACGTAGACGCCCTGATTGGCGAAGACGTTGTACGCGCCCACCATCTCGATCGGCGAAACGCCTGCCGCGCCGAGGGCCGTCGATGGGTAGCGCGGGATATCGGAAGTGATGCCGCAGCGCTTCGCGAAATCGACGACGTGGTCGGCGCCGACCATCATCCAGGTCTTCACCGCAGGCACGTTGATCGACAACTCCAGCGCGCGCTGGATCGTCACAATGCCGGCGTACATGCCGTAGTAGTTCTTCGGCGAATAGATCTGATTGCCGACCGGAATCGCTACCGGCTCGTCGAAAATCGTGTCTGCCGGCGTCATGCCCTTCTCGAACGCCGCGCCGTAGACGAACGGCTTGAACGAAGAACCGGTCTGCCGCCGCGACTGAATGGCGCGATTGAACTTCGAGATCTGGAAGTCGTAGCCGCCGACGAGCGCGCGCACTTCGCCGCTCTTCACGTCGATGATCACCACCGCTCCCTGCACCTGCGGCAACTGATCGAGCATCCATTTGCGCGCGTGCGTCTTCGAATCTTCATCGAGCCGGATGTAGATGATGTCGCCGGTTTTGAGGACGCCTTCCATGCTCTTGTGCTGGGTCCAGGCAAAGGACGCAGGCGGGAGCGTCATCGAGTCTTTGCCGACGCGCAACGTGACTCCGGCCTTATCGACGACCGTGACGACGGCGGGATAGAGCTTGTCGGTGACGTATGGATCGTTGCTCCAGCTCGGGTCTTTGTACGCGTTCGGATCGATCCCCTCGGTCACCAGATTCCGCGCCGGCTTTCGAAATCCGCGCCGCCTGTCCCATCGCCGCAGGCCACGCTGCAAGGCCGTTTCGGAGGCCTGTTGCATGCGCAGATCGAGCGTTGAGTAGACCTTGAGGCCATGCTGGTAGAGATTCTCGACGCCGAACTTCTCGCTTTTCTCGATGTGCTGGCGAATCTCTTCCGCGAAGTACGCGCCGATGCGCGGCGCCTCGTCCTTGAACGTGCCGAGGACGATCGGCGCGCTTACCGCCTGCTGGAGCAGCTCCTTCGACGCGATGTAGTGCTCCTCGTACATCCGCCGGAGCACGTGATTGCGCCGGGCCAGCGCGTGGTCCGGATGCGTGATCGGGCTGTAGTACATCGGCGAGCGGATCAGCCCCGCGATCATCGCCGCCTCGGGAACCGTCAAGTCTTTGGCGTGCTTGCCGAAGTAGAGCCGTGACGCCGCTTCGACGCCGTATGCGCCATGGCCGAGGTAAACCTGATTCGCGTAAAGCTCGAAGATCTGATCCTTCGTGAAGTTCTTCTCGATGTCGACGGCCAGGAAAGCCTCGTTGATCTTGCGGCGGAAATCCTTGGCCGGAGTGAGGAAGACCTGCTTCGCAAGTTGCTGCGTCAGCGTCGATGCCCCTTCGACCTTCTTGCGGGCGATGAGGTCCTTCAGCGCGGCCCGGAAGATCGCTTTCGGGTTGATCCCGCCGTGGTGATAGAAGTCGGCATCCTCGGTGGCGATGATGGCCTGCACGACCGAAGGCGACATATCGCGCTTGGCGACGACGATCCGTTTCTGAATGGAGTACTCCGCGAATCCGATGCCGTTGCGGTCGTAGATCCGCGTGATGATGGCCGGCTGATAGTTCTCCAGCGACTTGACCAGAGGCACGCTGATGGCGTGGGCCAGGAGGAATCCGCCGGGAATGCCGAGGATGGCAGCCAGCAGAAGGATGATCAGACGCGATTTACGGCGGCTGCGCGGGATCGCCGCGGGAGGAAGATCGAGAACGTCTGTCACACTAAGAGTGTAGCAAAGCGGATCACCTTCCTCGTTCCTAAACGGACTCTGTAGAATGACGCCGATGTCGACCCTCTCTCCACCCAAGGCTCCCCCGGTTCCCGACTGGAGCCGTTTGGTCGCCGATTCGATCGTGCAGCACGGTGCCTGGCATACGTACATGAAGCTGGTGGAAGCGCGCGGACGCTATCCTGATGACCTCTCACGCCTCGGCTACACGGAGATTCTGCGAAACATGATCGTCCGCGATTTTCTCCACCATCCGAAAGGGATGCAGGCCATGCCGAAGCTCACGCCGGAGTTCCTGTCGAACTTCGACCGCTTCAATCTGACGGCCCAGGAGGGCTACCTGGTGTCACTCATCGATGGCCGCCTCGACCTGCAGAAACTGCTGCTTCTCAGTCCGTTCGATCACTTCACGACGCTGTTCAATCTCGCGAAGCTCCAGCACGAGCGCGCGATCACGGTGCCTCAATGAGCGCAAACAGCGGCAGGTACCCGATCTCCGAGCGTCTCAAGACACCAATCGCAATCGTCAGCGAGCGCGGGGCCGTGGAGTGGAGCAACGCGGCGTTCGAAGCGACGTTCGGCGACGACGCCGGCGGCTGGCTGACCGACGCCTCCCGGGCGGTAGCGGGCGAAAGCGGCTGGCTGCAGGGCTTTTTCGTCGATGCCGACGAGCTCCGCTCCATCGACGTCGACATCGAAGGGCGCACCTACCGGATCGACAAGATCATGCATGTCGACGACTACGACTCGCCTTCCGTCGCGCTCTGGTTCGAAGACGTGACGCGTCAGCGCGAGGCGGAGCAGGCCAAGTCGGACTTCACCGCGCAGATCGTTCACGATCTTCGCGGTCCGCTCTCCGGCATTCAGGGCACGCTCGAATTCGTACTCTCGCAGGAGGGAACGAAGCTCGATCCGCTCAACTCGGATCTGCTGACCGAGGCGAAGCGCGAGTCCGAACGGATGATGGGGCTGATCAACGAGATCATGGATTTCTCCAAGATCCAGTCCGGCAGTTTCGCCGTCGAGCAGGAGCCGGTCCGCGTCGCCGGTCTGCTCAAGCGCGCCGTGCGCAGTCTGCAAAGCGTGGCCTCCCGCGACGAGGTCTTCCTCCTCTCCGCCCACGGCCGCGACGTCCCGCAGATCATCGGCAGCGTGGAGAAGCTGACGCAGGCGGTGATCAACTTGATCTCGAACTCGCTGAAGTTCACGCCGAAGAAGGGTCTGATCTCGGTCGGCGCCCAGATCCTGCGCAAAGGCGACGTGGCCGAGGCCATCGTGATCACGGTGACCGACAGCGGCATGGGCATCAAAGCCACGGAGTTGCAGCAGATCTGGGACAAGTACAAACAGAGCGGCAACAAGTCCCTCCGCGGCGGCGGCGGCACCGGCCTCGGACTCTACATCGTCAAACAGGTGGTCGAAGCCCACGGCGGCGAAGTGACAGTAGCCTCGGTCGAGGGAGTGGGCACGAGCATGGTCCTGAAGCTGCCAGTGAAGCGGGCGGCGTAAGATGGACCGATGCAGGCGCTGGCATACTGGAAAGCCGTGACGCAGGATCATGCCAATTTTCTCGAAGACTTTCTCTCGATCCTCGTCGAGAACGGCATTCGCTACTGCGTGATCGGAGGCCAGGGCGTGAACGCGTATGCCTACCCGCTCATAAGCCTTGATCTCGACGTCGCGGTCGTTACGGAAGATCTGGAGCGGATCGAAAGACTTCTCGCAGAACGATTCCATGTCGAGCGTTTCGAGCACAGCATCAATGCCAGTGCGGCAGACTCAAAGCTTCGCGTGCAAATCCAGACCGATCCGCGCTATGCCGACTTCGTATCACGCGCTACGCCACGCGAAGTCCTCGACGTCACCCTGCAAGTAGCAACCGTTGAGGATGTGTTGCAGGGAAAGCTCTGGGCCTTTCTCGATGACACCCGCCGACAAAGCAAGCGTCAGAAGGATCTCGCGGACATCGTACGACTGATCGAAGCGTATCCCCGACTTCGGGAGCGCGTACCACGTGAAGTCCTCGACCGTCTGGTCTGAGTGACGATTCAATCGACCGTTGCGAAATGGCCGCAGAGAAAACCGCTGGGCAGGGACGCCCAGCGGTAGCAGGCAAGAATGCCTGCACTACTCAAACCTTCGCACCACGACAAGATTGGGAGTTTTTGCACGTTGAGAGGGTCAAGTAGTGCAGGCATTCTTGCCTGCTCCCGTCGGGCATTCTTGCCCGGCGGTATGGTTGTTTGGCCCGTGTCTGCTGCTGCGTTTGTCGGACCGGTGGCGAGTGTCCTTTCAGAGACAACCGAATCACAACGTTCCAGAGCAGGACCACAATCTTCTCTAGACGGAGTAAAACTTTCTCTTGGTGGAGTGTAACTTTCTCTCCGCAGACTGAAACTTTCTCTCCGTGGAGTGAAACCTTCTCTGGCGGGAGTGAAACTTTCTCTACTTGGAGCAAAACTTTCTCTCCGTGGAGTGAAACTTTCTCTACGCCGGAGAGAACTTTCACTAGGACGGAGAGAATTTTCTCTAGGTAGGAGAGAATTTTCTTTAGGTCGGAAAGAATTTTCTTTCGGCCGGAAAGAATTTTCTTTCGCTTGGAGAGAACTTTCTTTCGGCTGGAAAGATTTTTCTTTCGGCGTGAAAGATCTTTCTTTCGGCTGGAAAGAACTTTCTCCAGGTGGAATGAAACTTTCTCTCCGAGGTGCAGAATCTTTCGCAACCGCCGCTCACGCGAAGCCGCGAAGACGCGAAGCAGATGAACGAGACAGGTCCACTATCCCTAAACCTTTCTTCGCGTCTTCGCGCCTTCGTCGTGAACGTCTTTCGCGTGAGCCCCTGATTACCGAACTTCACCGAGGATCGCATCGACGCCGAACGCGATCTCCGCTTGCGTGATGTCCGCGAAAACCTCGCACGTTCCGATGGCGCGGGGGAAGACCATGACGCGCTGGCTGCCGGTGTTCTTCTTGTCGTGCTCGGCTGCCGCGAGGATGGCGTCGCGATCGATGTCTGCTGGTATCGGAGTCGGATTCCAGGCGCGGATGGCGCGGTCGATCCTTCCGGCGACATTGCGCGCGAGCAGTCCGCGTTGCACAGCGATTGCGTTCGCAGCGATCATGCCCCAGGCCACTCCTTCGCCGTGAGTGAGATGGCGGTAGTCGAGAGCGGCTTCGATTCCGTGGCCGATCGTGTGACCGTAGTTGAGCAGGCGCCGCAGATCGGCTTCACGTTCGTCGGCGGAGACGATCTCTGCCTTCACCTGAATCGCCTTGCGCACGACCTCGTCGACGTCGATGCGCGGCGGCGATTCGAGCATCTCGAAGAGTGAGGCATCGCCGATCACGCCCCCCTTCAGCGCTTCGAAGAGGCCGCTGAGCATCTCGCGGCGCGGCAGTGAGTCGAGTGTGGACAGATCCGAGATCACCGCGCGCGGCGGAAAGAAGCTGCCGATGAGGTTCTTCCCGCTGGCGTGATTGACGGCGACCTTCCCGCCGAGGGAGCTGTCGACTTGCGCGAGGAGCGTCGTCGGAATGTGAACGAGGTCGATGCCGCGCAGAAAGATCGACGCCGCGAAGCCCGCCGTATCCCCCACCATTCCCCCGCCCACCACCACCGCCATCGAATCCCGCTTCGCTCCGCGGGCCAGGAGCTGCGTGACGATGTCGTTCACGGTGGTGAGGTTCTTGTGCGACTCCCCTTCCTCGATCTCGATCACGTCCGCATCGAGCGATGCAGCAATCCGCTCACCGAATCGATCGCGCAACGGCGCCGACGTGATGACGAAGATGCGGCCGCGCGCATGGATGAGCGATGCGACCTCGCCGAGGAGATCGCGGCCCGCGTAGACGGGATAGGAGGCCGAGGCCTGGCGGATGGTGATGAACGGAGTCATTGGAAGGATCAAGGATGAAGGATGAGGGATGAAGTCGCAACAGCCTTCATCCTTCCGTCTTCATCCTTTGATCCCGATCCCCAACTCGCCCAACTGCTTCTCGTCCACGCGTCCCGGCGCCTCGCTCATGAGGTCCTGCGCACGCGCGGTTTTCGGGAAGGCGATCACTTCGCGCAGCGATTCGGCGCGGGCCATCAGCATGACCATGCGGTCGAAGCCGAGGGCGACACCGCCGTGCGGCGGGGCGCCGAAGCGGAAGGCTTCGAGGAGGAAGCCGAAGCGCTCGCGGGCTTCATCGTCGGTGATGCCGAGGGCGCGGAACATGCGCGACTGGAGCTCGGGCGTGTTGATGCGGATCGAACCGCCGCCCAGCTCCAGGCCGTTCATAACCACGTCGTACGCGCGCGCCAGCGTGGCGCCGGGATCGCTCTCGATGATGTCGGCATCGGCAACGCGCGGCGAGGTGAAGGGATGATGACGCGCGAAGAAGCGGCCGCTCTCCTCGTCCCACTCGAACAGAGGGAAGTCGATGACCCAGAGAAAGTCCCAGCGGTCGGCGGGGATCAATCCCTGATCTTTGGCAACGCGAAGACGCAGCGATCCGAGGACGTCCCAGACGCGCGTCGTCTTTCCGGCGACGATGAGCGCCATATCGCTTTCGTTCGCTTTCAGTGCGTTGCGCAGGGAATCGAATGCGGCGTCGTCGAGGAACTTCTTGATCGACGAGCCGCGCTGCGCGTCGAACTTGATCCAGACGAGACCGGATGCGCCGAGCTTCTTCGCTTCGTCGGTGAGGTCATCGATGCGTTTTCGCGAGAGCGCTGCGCCACCAGGCACGAGAATCCCGCGTACGGTCTCGGCCTCGCGGAATGGGACGAACTCGAGTTGCCTCGCCGCGGCGGTGATGTCGATCAGCTCCATGCCGAAACGCGTGTCCGGCCGGTCGATGCCGAAACGCTCCATCGCTTCCTGCCAGCGCATGCGCGGGAACGGCGTCGTGATCGGGATGCCGGCCAGCGGAAAGACTTCCGCGAACATCCCTTCGATCAGCCCGAAGACGAACTCTTCGTCGATGAACGAGGCTTCGATGTCGATCTGCGTAAACTCAGGTTGGCGGTCGCGGCGAAGATCCTCGTCGCGGAAGCAGCGGGCGATCTGGTAGTAGCGATCGAGACCGCCGACCATGAGCAACTGCTTGAAGATCTGCGGCGATTGCGGCAGCGCGTAGAAGTTTCCCTTGCTGACGCGGCTGGGCACGAGGTAGTCGCGCGCCCCTTCCGGCGTCGACTTCGTCAGGATCGGCGTCTCGATCTCGAGGAAGCCCTGGCGGTGCATGTAGTCGCGGACGCCGTGCGCGATGCGGTCGCGCAGGATCAGGTTGCGCGTCAACAGCGGACGCCGCAGGTCGAGGTAGCGGTACTTGAGGCGAAGATCTTCGGCAGCGTCGACCTCATCGTCGATCGGAAAAGGCGGCGTCTCGGAGCGGCTGAGAAGCTCGATCGATGAGGCGATCAGCTCGACGTCGCCGGTCGGCATCTTCGGATTCTTCGTCTGCTCGGAGCGCTCGCGCACCTCGCCCGCAATGCGGACGACGTATTCGGAGCGCAGCTCTTTGGCAGCGGCGAGCAGCTCCTCGCTAGCTCCCTTGGATCGATCGACGACGACCTGCACGATGCCGCTGCGATCGCGAACGTCAATGAATACGAGCTCGCCGAAGTCGCGATGCTTCTGCACCCAGCCAGCGATCGTGACGGACTGGTTTGCCTGTTGTTTGTCGAGTGTGCCTGCGTAGGTTCGAGTCATAGTTCTCATTGAAGGATGAAAGCCGGCTGATGAAGTTCATCCTTCATCCTTCTGCCTTCATCCTTTCAGGTACGCGTCTTTATACCCCACGTAGTTCCGCCACGACTGCTCGAGCCGGGCGATTTCATCGATGCGCAAGTCACGCTTCACCTTCGCCGGCACACCAACGGCGAGCGTGCGCGGCGGGATCTCCATCCCCTCGCTCACCAGCGCGCCTGCGCCGATGAGCGCAAGCTCGCCGACGCGCGCGCCGTCGAGTACGCGCGAACCCATGCCGATCAGCGCGCGACGTGCAATCGCGCACCCATGCACGATTGCCCCATGCCCGATCGTCACCTCTTCGGCGATCTCAATCGGATGCGTATCGTTCGTCACATGCAGCACGCAGTTGTCCTGAATGTTCGTCCGCGCGCCGATCCGAATCGAATGAACGTCACCGCGAATGACCGCGCCATACCAGATGGAACAGTCATCGCCGAGGATGATGTCGCCGATGAGCGTGGCGTTTTCCGCGATGAAGACGCGTTGGCCGAGGCGTGGGGATTTGCCTTCGTAGGGGCGAAGAATCATGGGTGGGACTTTATCAGGACGTGGGGGGTGGGGAGTTGGGTGTGGGGGGTGGGAGCGAACAACTGGAAGTTCGCTATGCGCGCTTGTGTCATCTCCCACTCCCCACACCCACCCCCCCACTCCCTTACAATCAGAACATGCCCGAACGAATCCCGTTTCGCAACCGTGCGCATGAGGTGTCGCGCGTCGAGGCGTTCAGCGATGTTGTCTTTGGCTTCGCGATCTCGCTGCTCGTCGTTTCGCTCGAAGCGCCGAAGACGTATGAGCAGATGATGGAGATGCTGCGCGGGTTCCTGCCGTTCGCCATCTGCTTCTGGCTGTTCATCGATATCTGGTTCGAGCATCACCACTTCTTCAAGCGGTACGCGCTGCAGGACACGCCGACGATGTTCCTGAACACGCTGCTGCTCTTCGTGCTCCTTTTCTACGTCTACCCGCTGAAGTACATGTTCACGCTCTTCACGATGGGCATCCTCGGCCAACGCGTGGTGCTGCCGCCGGGCGGGCAGACGTTTCTCTTCACGATCTACGGCATCGGTGTGACGGCGGTGTTCTGGATTCTGGCTCTGCTCTACCACCACGCATGGCAACGCCGCGACGATCTGGATCTGAACGCGGTCGAGCGCGTCGACACACGCGAGAGCATCTGGGACAACTTCTACATGGGCTTGTTCGGCGTAATCTCCATCGCCCTCGCCCACTCGCCGTGGCCGCAATTCGCGGGAATGGTCTACTTCCTCATCGCGATCCCGAAGACGCTCGTGCCTTGGATCATGGGGACCAAGCGGCGGAAAGTGCAGGCGGAGATGACGGTGGCGTAGACGCGGGGGTCGGGAGTCGGGGGTCGGAGATCAGTGGTCCAGCTCCGACACCCGACTCCCGAGGCTCTACGTCGCACTACGCAGATTCAACGCCACAAACGCCAAGTCCACGCGCCCCAAACGATCGCCCAGAGAATCGCTAAAGACGCCACGCCAACCGTGGCGATCATGGGACCGAAGCGATCGGACGCGATGCCTGCGGCCAGGCTGGAGATACTCATCGTCAGCGTGACGAAGCCCCAGTCGGCGGCGAATACGCGGCCGCGGATCCAGTCGGGTGTCTCGCGTTGCAGGCCGTACGTCGATGTCTGCCACTGCGCGCCGCCGCCGAGGTGCGCGGCGAAGACGGCGAGGGAACCGATGAGGAGTGATCGCGAGAGCCCGAGTGCCATGTAGCCGCCTCCGAACACGAGCACGGCGAATCCGATCAGGCGGTATTGCAGATCGTCGCGGCGCGCGCCCACTGCGCGAAGGATGAACGGCCCGAACAGCGCACCGAGTCCGCGCGCGGCGAAGAGAAGGCCGATACCGAACGCGCCGGCGCGGAAGATCTCCTTCCCGAAGATGCTGAGCATGGCGATGACGCCGGCGCCGAGTCCGTAGCCGCCTTTCGACGTGAGAAGAGCCAGAACGCGCGGGTTGCCGCGCGCGTACCGCAGCGTTTCGCGAATCGACTCCAGCAGCGGCGGATGATCCTGATGCCGCTCCTCCGCGAACCGGGAGCGCATCCGCCAGAGAAAGGCCGCCGAGGCGAGGAAGCTGATGCCGTCGGCAACGAAAGAGACGTCGCGTCCGAAGCGCATCGTCACCGCTCCCCCGATCGCCGCGCCGACTGCCAGCATCGTTCCCCACGTCGATCCCATAAGCACGTTCGCAGCGCTGAGATCCTCCGGCGCGACGATGTTCGGCAGCGCTGCCTGCGACGCCGGCTCGAAGTACGCGGAGCCGATGGAGATGACGACGACGCCGGCGTACGCGAACGGCAGCATTGCGGGAGTCCGCGCGAAGAGCGGCAGCAGGCAGGCCACCGCACGAATCAGGTCGACGGCGATCATCAGCTTGCGGCGATCCATCCGATCGACCGCACGCCCCGCGATCGGCGTCGCGAGAAAGATAGGGAGCGTCTGGCAGAGGAGCATCAGCGACGCCAGAGTGGCGGAGCCGGTCAGTTGCAGAACGAGATCGAGCAGCGCAACGGTGAGGAACCAATCGCCGCCGAGCGAGATGAGCGATCCGGCGTAGAGCAAGCGGAAGTCGCGGTTGTCGCGCAGAAGGCGCCAGTACATGCGGCGCGCATCGTACATGGTCACGCGAAGACGCGATGGCGCGAAGAGACCACCCAAATCCTTCGCGCCTTCGCGTCTTCGCGTGAGGTCTTTTTACCCGTCCTCCGCGATCGCGTGCTCTTCGGGGCCGATACGGTCGTAGGTCAGGAACGAGTATGGGTAATCGTTCTTCGCATCGGACTCAAAGTCTTCGCGGTCGGTGAGTCGCCACTCGTTGACGTCGTCGAAGTCGGGAAAGTACGTGTCGCCGGCGACGTCGGCGTGGACCTGGGTGATGTACATCCGGTCGGCGCGGTGCAGCAACTGCTTGAAGATCTCGCCGCCGCCGAGTATGAAGACTTCGTCCTCAGACTTTGGGACCGCAGCGAGCGCTTCTTCGACCGACGGCACGCCGACGACGTTCGGCTGCGCTTCGATCTCGCTTCGGCTAACGATGATGTGCGGCCGTCCGGGCAGCGGCTTGCGCCCGATCTCATCGAACGTCTTGCGTCCCATGATCACCTGATGCCCCATCGAGAGCGACTTCAGGCGTTTGAGATCGTTCGACAGGTGCCAAGGCAGCTTGTTGTCGCGGCCGATGACGCGGTTCGAGGCGACGGCAGCGAGGAAGGAGATGCGCATCAGGCGGGATGATATAGCCGGGAGTCGTAGTACGTCGGGTGTCGGGTGTCGGGTGTCGGAGAGAGACGGTGCCAAGCACGTCTTACCTCGAGGCTCGTTTCAAGCCCTTGAGTTCCTGGCGCAAACCACCAATCGAGCGCCTTCTCCCCTCGTGCTTTTCGAGGGGAGAAGATACTCTGTTGAGAGTCAAGCGGCTTTTGACCTTTTTCTTGGCGAGCGCGTAGCCTGCGCCGAGCCAGTGTCAAGCTGCTGACGCAGCTCCTCCGCTTCGCTCCGGCCCTTCGGGTGA
>Ga0247666_1000275_pt1 | contig 16326 bp, 6 predicted proteins | sample CNK07_metaG_FD_183025 | JGI IMG/M metagenome (GOLD analysis project Ga0247666, IMG submission 183025) | Soil microbial communities from Purdue University Martell Research Forest, Indiana, United States - CNK07 | ecosystem: Environmental > Terrestrial > Soil > Temperate forest > Bulk soil | place...
GGTTAACAATATTGATTCCACGAACACCTTCCAAGTGCAAGCTGGCAGTACTACCACCAACGTTTTAAATCTCAAGAATAACGGTGGTACTAGTGTACTTAGCGTGACGAATACGGGGGGGACAACGTTCCAGAATTCTGCAAATTCGGGCAGTGCATTTTCAGTATTGAATGCTGGGGGCACGACCCTCCTTGGTATTGATACTAATGGATCGGCAGTGAGTCTAGGAGCAACGGGGGTTATTAATCAAGCTGTGACCCTCAGTTTAGGAACTTCGACAGCGGCTAGTCAAACGGTCAACATGGGTTCGGCAACTACGGGTTCTGCCGCTAACGGGACGACTGTTTTGATACAAGGAGGTAACACAGGGACTGCCGTAAGTGTTCAGGCATTGGCTGCTGGGACTATCGGTATAGGAACAAATAATGCTGCCAATACCATACAAGTGGGCAGTGTAACACTAAATAGTGGTATACAAGCGATTAATATTGGTACGAATAATACTGCTGGCGGCACGACGAATATTACTATCGGTACTGGTGGCTCAGCTGGGGGTGGCACAACTGCTTTGCAAGCTAAGACAGCTCTTACGTTTGCCACAAATGGTGTTGTCCGTGGCACCTTCGATACGAGCAATAATTTATATCTCGGTTTGGGAGTGACCAATGCGGCGCCAACAGCCTTTACTGTTTCGGCAACGGGTTCTAGCGCTGCTACAGTTGCTGGTGGCGCGTTGAGCTTGGTTGGTGGCAATGGCAACACTACGGGTGCGGGTGGTGCCGCTACACTGCAAGGCGGAACCGGGGGTGCAACTGGCAGCGGTGGTGCCGCTACACTGCAAGGCGGAACCGGGGGTGCAACTGGCGGAACCGGGGGTGCAACAAATGTTGCTGGTGGCACCGCTGTGGGTGCTTTTGCGGGTGGTTTAACCTCAATACAAGGAGGAGCGGCTGCTGCGACCGCAGGTTCAAATGGTGGCGCAGTAGCAATAAATGGCGCAGCTGGCTCCGCTACGGGAACTGGTGGGTCTGGCGGAAGCATTTCATTGAATGCTGGTAGTGCACAGGGGAGCGGTAATAATACGGGCGGCAGTATTACTATGCAGTTGGGTGCGGCCACAGGAGGCGGTGTACAGGGAACCTTCCTGGTGCAAAATGCTCTTGGAGCAAATTTACTGACTGTGGACCCATCAAATACGGCTGCTGGTCTTAATGTCGCTCCTAACCCTGGCGCGGAAATTGGTGCTGGGACGCCTACGAGCTGGGCGGCACATGGCGCTGCGACTCTGAGTCGCGATACCACTGCTGGGCAATTTACAAGTGGCTCTGCTTCGGCAGCGGCTGCGACCACGGGGACTACGCAGGGTATGCGTAATAACGTCGGAACGGCAATGTCGGCTAGTACGGGGTATGTAATTAGCTTTTCTATCAAGGTAAGCGTTGCCTTGACGAATGCCAATCTGTCAGTTGTCTTTAGCCCAGATGGCACTACTAGCAACAACGCTACCTGTACTACTATGAGTACCAACTATGGCTCAATCAGCACCTCAAGCTTTATAAAGTACAGCTGTACGCTGACTACTACCTCAACCGCTACTACGGCATCAGCATACCTAGCCATCTTCCAGGCTGATGCGACTTCACGGAGTATCTATATCGATAACCTAAGCATTATTGCCCAGAACAGTAGTGGTGCTCAGAATACCGGTGACCTAAAGGTCGGCGGCTTCTCTAGCCAAGGTCTGACCCTACTTACCCTCGACACGGCCGCCGGAACACCGTTTACGGGTTCGAACGCATCCTTGGCTGGTTCGATGTACTTTGACACCACTCAAGGAAAAATTCAATGTTATGATGGTACTAACTGGGGTGCCTGTGGTGCTGCTCCTAATAATGTGATTACGTTGTCGCCTGAGTTTGCGAATGCTGTGCTGCACGCTACTGGTAGTAGTAGTATTGGGACCATGACTTCAGACTTCTGTTCCAACTCACTTGCCATTAATGACGGGAGCAGTGGGCAGCCGACCATCTGTGTAAGCAATCAGACATTTAATTTTTATCGCTGGACTTCTCCTCAGGGAACGGCTCAACAGTACAGCATTTTTGTAACATACCAACTACCGAGTACGTTTAAGAATTTTTCAGCGAGTAGCGTATCACTTACGGCACGTACTGATAGCACGAACTCCACGGTGCAGTACACTGTATATAAGAATGCAAGTGGCGTCCTGACTGCTTGTGGAAGTACAACCTCAGTATCTACGGGGAGTCAATCTAACTGGCTAACTGTATCTCCTGGTACCGACCCATCAACCTGCAGCTTTGCAGCAGGTAATAGCATCGTCTTTAAGATTGATGGTATATCCAGTAATAACGCCAATGCGTATATATCAAACCTTAACTTTACGTTTACCAATCAATAATGAAGACTTGCTGCCTTTTTTTCTTTAGAATAGATACTGCAGTGATAAACATTAGCAGTCTTGTATGAAAGCAGCCTAAAGCAGGATGGAAGAAATAAAGAGACCTAGCATGCATCGAGCACCAGTGCCACGGGGAAGCCGCCGTAGCGTTATGAGCCCAGCCTACCGGCCACAGCATCAACGGCTATCAGCGCATCATCTAGAGGCAGGATCTGCGGGAGCTCAAAACACTTCACACCAAGTAGTTCACATTTCTTTGCGGTTTTCAAAGCCGAGACTACCTAGGTTTAGAACAAGCCAGCGGTTCAGACAGTACTTTGCATTCCTGAATAACATTGGCGTGCGGTTGTCCTTTGGGTGCTTGGCAATTATTGTGGTAGTCGCCGAAATTATTACGATTGTTCAACCACTTTTCATTCAGCATACATATGCTCTTGGTTCTGCTGATTCGGTATTACGGCACGTGGATAAGCTGCTAGCAAGCAAGCTCAACCACGATATAAAGCAGGCGGACTTTGAGTTTAATGCTGGCTATACTCCAGGTGCAGCAAATAATCAGACCAGTGGTGGTGGCCCGAAAATTTCGGCAACGGTTTATGAGGATCCTGCCAAAGGCATGGATGTTATGGACCCTATTAATAACTTAGATTTTATGATAAAACCCCAGTTCAGTGTTCTGAGCGGCCGACAAGATGGCAATAGAGTAATTTATCCTTTATCAGATGGCACTGGTTGGATGGTCTATACCATGCAGGCAAGCAGTATTAAGGAGGATATTTTATTACGGCATGCAAATGGCGACAAAATGGTACTGAATTATAGCCTGGGTCTAGGCGATAGCTACTCTGCACACATGCAGCAAGATGGATCAGTGGGAATATATGGCAGCAGCTTACCAATTAGTGGAAAAGTTAGTACTGGTACCCCAAAAGATACCCAGCTACTACAAAAAGCCCGACAGAAGGCACCTAAAGATAAACTTTTCTACGTCATTCCCGCACCCGTTATCCACGGCGTTGCTGGCAAGCAGTCTAGCAACGTGCAGGCGCGGTATGAGCTAAATAGCACTGGCACAAGACTGACGGTAGTAACTACAGGGCTGAGACACGGCACATATCCTCTATCAGTTGACCCCACAGTCACAGTTACTAGTACGACGGATCTATTTCGAGATACTAACCCTGAGTCGAATATAGATTTTAATGGTACCACGGGTAATATATCCCGAGGAGCGGTTACGGGTGGAGTCATCCCGGCCTGGACCACAAATACGAACAATCTTGCTACTGCACGTTTTCTAAGTGCAGCTACAATTAACGATGATTATGCGTATGTTGCAGGCGGTGTCGCAGCGAATGGTACGGCTAATCTCACATCAATTGAGTTCGCGAGGCTGAGCAGCTCCAATTCATCGATTGGCTCATGGTCAACGACCACAAGCTTACCTACGGCATTGTCGCGATTTCGACTGTTAGCCTACAATGGATACCTGTATGCAATAGGTGGATCTACTACCGATACCACCTGTGCCACTGCTTCAGCGGTAGTCTACTATAATCGTATACAAGCAAATGGTCAGCTCAGCGCAACATGGTCTAATACCAGCGGTACGAGTAATCTACCGTCTGCAGTCTGTGGGCTTGGTGCCTTTGCTTATAACGGCAAGATGTATGCTGTAGGCGGTAGAACTGGATCTGCTAACACTACTGGTGTTACGACTGTTGCATATGCAAACGTAAATCCGGATGGTAGCTTGGGCTCTTGGACCACTTCATCGGTGGCGCTTCCAGCATCACGCTACGATCTTAACCTGCAGATTTATAATAACTATCTCTACGTAGTGGGTGGTACCCTTAACGCGGGAACACTTACTAATACGACTCTGTATGCATCGATTGCGAGTGATGGAAGTATTTATGGCTCTGGCAGCGCTAACTGGTTGTCGACGAGTTCATTTACTACCGCCCGTTCGAATATGGGTAGTAGTTTTACGGCTGCCAATGACGGATTTATGTATCTTGAGGGGGGATGCAGTGTCTATAATGCGAGCCAAGAGTGTACGACGATACAGGGTGACGTCCAAATAGCACAAATTAACGCCGACGGATCGCTTGGAACGTGGTCGACTGACGCACAAGCTACGCTCTCGGTAGTAGGTGGTTCTATAGCTGCCTGGAGGGGAACTATGTACAGTTTTGCTGGTTGCACGAGCATGACTACGAGTGGCCCCATATCGTGCTTAACTGGTGCCCCAACGCTTAATACTCAATCATATAGTGCAATCAGTGGTGCTGGTCAAGTGGGGCCACTTAACACTGGGACGGCTTTGCCGACAGCCATTTATGAGCATGGTGCAGCAGTTAATAATGGTTTTATATATGTAGTTGGAGGATGTATTACCAACACCTGTCAAACAGGGACCGGTGATACAACGGGGAACACTAGCTTTGCACCACTAAATGCCGATGGGACTATAGGCGCTTGGACGACTGATAGTACGCACATCCTTAACAGTGCTGGCATTGGCGGTGCGACTGGATTGGCGGCATTTGGTTTCACGGTTTACAATAATTTTTTGTATGTGGCGGGCGGTTACACTTCTGGTGGTCCATCAAGTAATGTGTACTACGTCCAGCTTAATACAAATGGCACTCTTGCTGGTAACTGGACGTTGCAAGCTAGCAAGTTAGGCGCAAGCACCTATTCTGATGCTGCAATCGCATATCGTGGTTTTTTGCTGGTTTTCGGGGGTTGTACAGGAACTGTTGGCAGTGCAGGTTGTAGCTCATATCGTAATACTAACTATGAAATGCCTATAGGAGCTGCAGGAGCACCCGGGACGCTCACAACAAGTGCTGCCACGGGTAGCTTTCTTAATTTACCTACGGCTACGGCATTAATGGGGCCTGCTGTTTATAACGGCTATATTTACTTGGCTGGTGGAGCAAATGGTTCTTCTGGGCAAACTAATACCATACTCTATGCCAAAATAGCGGATAACGGCAATATTACTAGCTGGTCGACAGCGACGGGCGTGATGTCACACACCTTGCGACGGACTGATGCGTATGCGATGAATGGCTATCTTTATGTGACGGGAGGTCACGACGGTAGTACTAATACGACGTACGGCACAATTCAAATTGGGCAGATAAGGCTTTCGGATGGCAATATACCGAATAACCTAACCACGTCAGTGACTACGATTACTCCAAGGTGGGACGAACGAACGGTGTTTGCAAATGGCTATATATATGCTACCGGTGGGTGTAGCACCGGAAACCCACCTGGGAGCTGTTCTACGAGATCTACACTAGACGAATATGTTGAGGAATACAACGCAGGGAACAAGAATACTAGTGCTTGGACAAACACAGCGAGTACCTACACTACTAACCGCGTCACTCCGGCTGCGGTCGCTTATAATGGGTACATTTATATTGCCGGTGGTTGCTCCACTGCGTTCACTGTTGGCGCTTTTAGCGGTGGCTGCACGGCAGGTAATGAGATCAGTACGGTATATTATGCGGCCATTAATCCGGATGGTTCACTTGGTACATGGAATAACAACAGCGCTTATAATTTACCGGCGACTCGAGCAGCAGGTTGCCTCGTAGGGGTTGGTGGATATCTTTACTATGCAGGTGGTGAAGATAGCACTAGTACCGCGACCTCAACGGTTTACTATAATCAGATCGGGGCTAACGGGACACCTGGGAGTTGGTCAACGGCAACCAACGGTCTGCCAGCTGCGAGAGCCTGGATGGGGTGCGATGTGTTTAATGGCTATGCCTATATAACTGGAGGACTCGACAACACAGCAGCCGCGCAAGCCAATGTTTATTACAGCCCCAGCTTGGCTTCTGGGGGGAATATAACGAGCGCGTGGGGTAGCTACGGAACCAACTTTACAACTGCTCGTGAGAACTTATCGGCTGTGACGGCTGGGGGCTATCTATACATTTTGGGAGGTGACGATAAAACAAATCCTCAGCTCGATGTACAGTTTGTTCAACTAAACCCTTCCACCGGTAGTCCGACAGGTGCATGGGCATACGGTACTGACTTGCCCCAACCCGTCAGTGGCCAAGGCGCATTCGCGGCTAATGGTTATATATATCTTATTGGTGGACGTACTGGGATAAGTTCAACAAGCTGCCTAAGCACCACTGCCGTAGCGTCAGTTAACAGCACGGGTACTATTAGTCGTTGGTCAACAAGTATAAATAATTTTAATACTTCAGCTCGGTTTGGCATGGGAATTGCTTTTTATAATGGTTACTATTATTCGCTGGGCGGCGATGATTGTACTAATATTGTAAGTACGAACCCCCTTCAACAAGGCGGTGAACGTTCTGAATCCATGATTGCTCAGTGGAGCAAGTACGCTGATCTAAATGGCAATGGTACCCCCTGGAATTTTGTAGCATATCTCACGAACGCCCAAAATAACAGCATCGATATCGAGAAATGGAGCATGAATTATATATCTAGCTTCGATAGCGGCACGACACCTTCATGGGGCGTGAGCACATCGGTCAGTCCTTTACCTAACCAATCGATCACGGTAATTAATGCGCTGGACGGTGGCGGGACCAATCTCAAACTTTCACGCTGGTTCATGCTTACCTTTAGCATTAATATGACGAAGAGCTTTGATTTCCCTGATCAGAGTCAGCCGACGGTTTCACAGTACGAGCTGTACTACTCACCACCTTCGGCTAAACGACTCATGCACGGCAAGGACTTTCGCGATCAAGTACAACAGGACCTGGATGCTCATCCCTAAAGTCAATGAGCGACAATGCGAATTTATCTTTGTATACTGTAGATATATATGAGGGATGCAGGGAGAAGCCAATATGGGGATCGATCAAGACCTATTCTACGGCGTTCTGCTGATGGTCGACTAAAGTCTGCCCATGAGGAGTTGGAGGTCGCCGACATATGGGCCGAGCAAAAACGCATTCAGCTGGCTGAAGCTATTACTCGGGATCGTGCAAAGGCCGCCAAAAGGCAGCACCGTAGAAGACGAGCATTATTATCACATGCTTCGAAGCAAAGCAGCGCAGTCAAGGATATCGAAGTCCATATTAGTTTCCCGAACTTGTTAGAGTTTGTGCGTCGTACGAAGCAGCGAATGTCTAAAGCAGCTAGCTCACACTTAAGCATACGGCAGTGGAGTAGTGGGGCGATTATTCTGTTTCTGTTTATTTTTGTCGTCGCAACACAGAGTATTTATAAAAATGATAACGGACAGCCATTGGGGGCTAAACAGGCTCAAGCTTCTAAGGCTAAGGCTGCTGTAGTATCTGGAGGGACACAGCCAAGCTATCCTACCGTGCTCCCGACAGGAAAAACGATAGCGCAACTTGGCGGCTGGGGGCGGGTTAGCCCACTTGATAAGAACCCAGTATTCGCGTATTCTGATACCTTGAGTAAGACGCATATTGTCGTCAGCGAGCAACCAATGCCTGTCAACTATCAAGGTGAGCTATCGCAGATTGCTAAACAATTCAATGCTACCCAGAAGCTAACAATGGCCGACGGATCAGTTGCCTTTATGGCCACCGCAGCTGGTGGGTCACAATCTATCGTGACGAGTAAAAATGATCTGCTCCTGCTTTTACGATCTAGTGGTAGTATAGCCAACCAAGTTTGGGTCGACTACATCGGCACGCTTCAGTAGCTAGCCTTATATTACTAGTTGTCTCTAGGGCTTTTGTGGTGGCGAGCAAGGGGTGATATACTTTGACCAAAGAGGAAACTGATGAAACAAACAATAATTGCGGTGATAAATCAGAAGGGCGGCGTTGGCAAAACGACTACGGCGACAAATTTGGCTGCGCAGCTTGCATCTAAAGAGACACCTGTCTTATTGATTGACCTAGACCCCCAAGGAAATGCCACGAGTGGTCTCGGTATTGATAAGGAGCTAGAGCCGACAACTTATGAGGTATTGTTTGGGCAAATTGCACTTGATCAAGCAGTTCGACCCGCTGATCGAGACGGTTTGTATATTCTACCCGCTAATGCAAATTTAGCAGCTGCAGAGTTGGAACTCGTCAGCTTGTCACAGCGTGAATATGCCCTGCGACGTACTCTAGAAGTTGCCGCTTATAATTATGTCATTATTGACTGCCCGCCTGCGCTCGGACTTCTTACTGTTAATGCATTGAGCGCTGCCACGAGTATACTTATTCCGGTTCAGGCAGAATATTATGCGTTGGAGGGCCTAGGCCAGCTACTGGCTACCGTGCAGCGCGTAAAGGAGGGGTTGAATCCGGGCCTTGATTTACTGGGCGTTGTGCTGACGATGTATGATAAGCGTACTAGTCTGTCTGAGCAGGTTATGCATGAACTCAAGAATCATTTTGGCGACAAGTTGTTTAATACGGTAGTTCCACGAAATGTACGTTTAGCTGAAGCGCCTAGCTTCGGTAAGACTATTTTTGAGCATGACCGTTGGAGCAAGGGCGCGCGTGCCTATAAAAATCTAGCCAAGGAGGTAGCAAAACGTGTCCATGGGTAAAACTGGCCTCGGCCGCGGCTTTGACGCACTCATTCCAAGAAGTGTAGACGCAACAACACTATTTGATGATCAGGATCGTGTACAGAAGATTAATGTCGTCGATATTGTGGCCAATGCAGATCAGCCACGTCAGCATTTCGATGATGCTGCTCTCGCCGGACTCGCTGCATCCATCAAACAGTATGGTATCCTACAGCCCCTGGTTTTGACGCCACACACTGCTGGCAAATATGTGATTGTAGCCGGCGAACGTCGTTGGCGTGCCGCTCAGCTTGTTGGCTTGCAGAGGATTCCAGCCCTCGTTCGTACTACCAAAGAACTAGAGCGTTTGGAAATAGCTATCGTGGAGAATGTCCAGCGCGTAGACTTATCTCCACTAGAACAAGCGGTTTCGATAGAGCGTTTGCATCAGCAATTTAGTATGACTTACGATACTATTTCGAAGCGTCTAGGGAAAGCTAATTCGACTGTCAACAATATTGTGCGACTATTACAACTGCCAGATGCAGCCAAGGTCGCATTACATAAGCAGGAAATTAGTGAAGGTCATGCTCGCGCTATTCTGGCTCTAAAAGATTCCCCAGAGCATCAAGTACAGCTGTTGGATAATATCACTAAGCATGGCTGGTCTGTACGCCAGGCCGAACAGTTTGTGACTTCTTTTAAGGAGGGTTTTAAGGAGAAGGTCGCCACACAACAACGGATGAGTAGCGAGACGCCAGCTACTAGGCAGCTAAGCAAGCTCTTGGGTGGATCGCCCGTGCATATTCGTCGGATGGCCAAGGGCGGGAAGCTGGAAATTGGCTTCAAGACTGATGAAGAGCTTGAGCGAATTCTACAATCATTGCAGTAGGTTTCTCGGTGTAGGCTAGAATCGTTCGATCGTGTTGGCTGGAAGTACACGAACGGCCAGCTTGCCTATAATATTATTGGCATTGACTGGTCCAAATAGGCGTGAATCTAAGGAATTGCTACGATTATCTCCCATGACGAACACTTGATTATTGCCAACAGTCCACTCTCCGTCAATACCGGTTATAGGGATAATTTTGCCGTACGGCAAGCTAGCATCTGGACGAAAACCGTTGGGATGCTGAGTATCGTAAAGGGTGACGACTCCGTTACTGACCACAACCTTATCTCCGGGCAAACCGATGACACGTTTGATGAGTTGCTTATCGGGATCTTGTCCAAACTGACCAAGACGTGAATCAGTAAACACGATGATATCGCCGCGCTTAGGAATATATGCGTGGTGCGTAAGTTTGGCCCAGCTTCGTGCTAGCTTCCAGACGATGAGTCGATCGTTATTGTGCAGAGTTGCCTCCATGCTTGGCCCATCGACCTGGTAGGACTGGAAAACAAACACTGTAAGAAAAATGGCAATAATTGGGGCCAGAAGTAGGATGAGTACCGTGGAGGCTATGCTATGCCACCCATCGTTGCCTTTAGCTTTTTGCTGCTCAGGTACAGATGTTCGTTGAACGGTGTTCGTTGGAGCTTCATTCATTACAAACTTTAACTATACCGTAAAGCGGTGGATCGTGCACGGAATTACTTTTTTGGTGCGGCATGCAACTGAGATATAATGCGTAAGCATAACAACAAAGAAGGCTCTGCTGATGTTGCTCCAGCGACAAAGATATCCGAAAGTCAAATACGCGAGTCTGGGTGTGGCAATGCTCATGCTTATCCTTGGAGTGTCTTCGCTTAGCGCACAAGGCGTTTCATCCATAGCTCAAGGCTTTCAGACGAGCGATTCGAACGTTGTTGTTGGCGCTTTAGTAAGCCTAAAACAGAGCACTCCTAATACTGTAGAGTTGGGTACTTCAGCCAATACACAACAGCTGATCGGCGTAGCCGGCGGGAAGTCCTTGATCGAGTTATCTGGGGGCGCTGGCTCGGTCCAGGTTGTGACAAGTGGTACAACCGCAGCACTTGTCAGCGACATTAACGGTTCGATTAGTACGGGTGATAAGATAACGACTTCGCCTCTTGCGGGTATTGGCATGAAGGCAACGCAAAGTGGGATAGTCGTAGGCACGGCTCAGAATAATTTGTCGAATGAGACTATGAGCACACAGCAAGTTGCTGACAAAGAAGGGAAACAGGTTACAGTACATATAGGGGCGATTCCCGTCCAGGTGGACAAAGTATTTTATCAGGCGCCAACAGATAATAAAAGTTTTTTGCCGCCCGTATTGTCTGATTTTGCCAGCAGCATTGCTGGACATCAAGTGTCACCCGTAAGGGTACTGGCTGCTGCCTTGCTCATAATGTTACTCTTCGTAGTTGTAACCATTCTACTCTACTCGTCAGTGCGTAGTAGTATTATTTCGATCGGACGGAATCCACTGAGCGAACAAGCGGTGCACAAGAGCCTTCTAGAGGTTGGCCTGACGATTATTGGCATACTCGTATTTACGGTTATTGTTGTGTTTTTGATACTTTCAACGTAATAATAGTTTATACACAGTTTTTGTATTTTTTGTAGTAAAAAATACATTTCTTGACCAGCATAAGCGGTGTAGGATATTAAGAGGAGAACTCTCTTAATGAGAGGAAAACAAAAAAACAGTCGTGGAAGACAAAAACCAAAACACGGATGTTAGTTCTGCGAGTGATAATGCTGAGCAATCACTCGCTTCTAGCTTTGGTGTGGTTGCTACTCCAGATGAGTCCGAGGCGTTATCCTTAGACCCTACTCTGCTTGCGCAGCCACCGCCGGGTATCGTCTCAGCTACCAAGAGGGACAGAAATATCCTTATTCGTTTCGCAAAGCGGGCCGATATGCTGTTACTTTTGCTCATCGTTCTCGGAGCGGTTGGGCTATTTGTGGCGAATAGTGCCCGCAAATCAAATACTCCAAGTGTTGCAAGTGTAACCGACAAATTTAATACGGTGAAACTACCATTAGGCGGGTTTATCGCTAATGAAAAAGGTATTAGTTTTGGTTCCAGTAGCGTGGTTATCAACGGATCGTTGAAACTAAACAACGGATTAGTAGTCACGCCTTCTGTACAACCAAACACTCCTACGGCTGGACAGCTTTACTTCGATCAAAACACCAATCAGATGGCCTATTACAATGGTACGGCATTTGTGCCGCTCACTGCGCAGGGTCAAGTAGTACAGAATATCGGCGGTATATCTGGTCAGATAACACTTGGCGGTGGCTTGGCAGTGGTAGGTAATCAGCTTACTTCAGTTAATAGCAATAATGGGGTGACCTCTTTTGGCGGCCAGACAGGTGCCATAAGTGTCGGAGCTGGTCTAAATCTGAGTGGCACAACATTACAGAATGGCGGAGTGCTTAGCCTAACGGCTGGTACAACAAACTTAAGCGTCACTAGCGACGGGAACGGCAATCTGACTATTAAGAATGTTGGTGTGGGCACGGGTACGGTAACTAGCTCGGGTGGTACAGCGGGTAAAATCGCTATGTTTAATGGTGCGCAGAATATAGTTGATTCGCTTATCAACCAAAGTGGTAATACAGTGACAATCACTGGCGATCTGAATGTGGTAACAGGTGGCCTTAGTTTGGGCAACGCATTGACTGTAAGTAACGGTGGTACTGGTGCGACGTCCTTGTCTGCTAACGGTGTGCTAGTAAGCAATGGGACGGCTGCATTTACTTCGGTAACAGCTAGCTCATCAGGCTTATGCTTACTGTCTACTGTCGGTGCACCAGCCTTCGGTGCTTGTCCAGGTGGTGGTGGAGGTGTGACATCCCTTAATACACTAAGCGGTGCATTGACACTTGCTAATGCTAGCGCAGCGGGTAGTACTATTACCATTGATAACGCTAGCACCAGTGGTACAAAGGGTATAGCTAGTTTTAATGCTACAAACTTCAATGCCGCATCAGGTCTCATAAACACTATTCAGGACATAAACACTACAGCGACACCAAGCTTTGGTCGATTAATTGTTACCTCTAGCCAGGCGACTAATCCTATGCTTCTCGTTAATAATACAAATGTAGCTACCTCTGGTAATTTGCTCGACCTACAGCTAAACGGAACGAGTAAATTTAGTGTTCAACCTGGCGGAAATGTAACGACAGTCGGAACTATTAACGGACAGACTATTTCAAGTGCAGCTAACCTTACAGGTACATTAGGCGTTTCCGGGGACACAACCCTAACAGGCAACCTAGCGGTTAATGGCGGCAATCTAACCTCGACAGGGCCACTCAATCTAGCTCCCGGTGGCGCATTGACAGTTGGTGCGACTAATCAGACCTTGGCCCTTCAGGGGGGCACGTCATCAAGTTTTAAGGTTGTGAGTGGGGTTAACTCCACGACATTTGATTTTCAGGCACCGACAGCGGTAGTCACCTACAGGTTACCCACCGCAACGGCAGGGACCTACGATATCTGTTCAACTGCTGGTAACTGTGCTGGTGCTGGTGGTGGTGTGACGACTTCGGGCGGTACAACAAATAAGCTTTCGAAATTTACAGGCGCACAGACAATAGGTGATTCTACGATTTCGGATGATGGTACGACAGTAACCACTTCAGCTAATCTTGCAGTGCAGGGTGGCACGGCGACGATAGGGACTCCTAACTCGCAAACGGGTTCATTGTCACTGGCATTTGGTGCTGCCAGCTTCAGTGGCACTATTACCCAAGGCACCCTCACCGCTGCTCGCACCTACACTCTCCCAGACGCCAGCGGCACCGTCTGCTTAAGCAGTGGTAACTGTCTTGGCGGTGGCGGTGGCGGTGCCAACACGGCGCTCTCTAACCTGACTAGCGTCGCAATTAACACTTCGCTATTGCCAGGCGGTACCACGGTTGATCTTGGGTCTGCAACGGCTCCGTTCAGGAATCTTTTCATTGCCGGTTCTTCTCTTAGTCCTGGTACCAATAATTTTGATATTACTGGTACCGCTACTGCCGGACGGACAATAACTCTCCCAGACGCCAGCGGCACCGTCTGTTTGAATAACAGTACGAACTGTGGTTTTTTGACGGGTACGGGTACTGCATTTGTACAAAATGGCAATACGCTAGGCAGTACTGCCAACATAGGGACTAATGATTCATTTGGCTTTAACTTGCGCACCAATGGTGTAACCGCATTAGCATTAGCCACCAATGGCGATGCAACTTTCACTGGGGCCGTTACGGTTAATGGTACGACCCTAAGCTCAGCGAGCTCGTTGAATATTACCCCCGGTGGCGTATTGACAGTTGGTGCGACTAATCAGACCCTAGCATTGCAAGGAGGTACATCATCAAGCTTCAAGGCTGTTAGCGGTGCAAACTCCACGACGGTTAACTTCCAGGCTCCAACAGCCAGTGTGACTTATCGATTCGCTACTGCAGCAGCAGGCACGTATGATATTTGTACGACCATTGGTAATTGCTCGGGCTCAGGCGGTGGCGTGACGACGCCAGGCGGCACAACAAACAAGCTCGCGAAGTTTACGGCCAATCAGACGATTGGAGATTCAAGTATTTCCGATAATGGCACCATTGTAACGAGCAGCGTGAACCTTGTCGTTCAAGGTGGCACTGCCACGGTTGGAGTTGCTAGCTCACAAACTGGCACATTGGTGCTTGCAGATGGTGGTAGTGCCTTTAGCGGTAGCCTAGTGCAAGGCACCCTCACCGCTGCTCGCACCTACACTCTCCCAGACGCCAGCGGCACCGTCTGCTTAAGCAGTGGTAACTGTCTTGGCGGTGGCGGTGGCGGTGCCAACACGGCGCTCTCTAACCTGACAGGGGTGGCTATAAATACATCTTTGCTACCAGGCACTACAACCATTGACCTCGGTTCCAGTAGCGCCCCATTCCGTAATCTATATCTTGCTGGTTCTTCAGGAACTCCTGGTACGAATAACTTTACGATTACTGGTACTGCCACTGCCACTCGTACCATCACTCTCCCAGATGCTACAGGGACGGTTTGTCTGCAAACGAGTAGTAGCTGTGGCTTTACGACTGGCAGTGGATCGGCCTTTGTGCAAAATGGAAACTCATTTGGCACCACTGGAGTTATCGGTACAAACGATAATAATGGTTTGAATATACGGACAAATGGCATAACCGCACTCGCACTAGCAACAAACGGTGATGCGACCTTCAGCGGCGCAGTAACAATTAATGGCGCCTCACTGAACTCTGCGGCAGCCTTGAGCATCACGCCGGGCGGCACATTAACCGTAGGCGCTACGACCCAAACCTTGACGCTTCAGGGCAACGCCAGCACGACACTAGCTGCAACTGGGAATGGTTTCACGACGACTGTTGGATTCAATGGTTCAGCTACAGCCAATGTTAATTATAATTTTGATCGAACTATTGCCACTGGTACGTACACGATTTGTAGCACAATAGGCAATTGTGCCGGTAGCGGTACGGGCGTGACAACGCCAGGTGGTACTGCCGGCACAATTGCGGTATTTACTGGTACGCAAGCCATAGGGAATTCTTTGCTTAGCCAGAGCGGCTCTACGGTCACGACGGTCGGGAATATGAATCTCACGACTGGTCATACATATCAGATTAATAATACCCAAATAAGTTCATCAGATCTTAGCAATGATGTTAACCTAGCTAAGCTTAATGCGAGCCAAACTTTTACCGGTAATACAGTCAGCTTTAAGCCCGGCACTGACTCAACCAACGCCTTTAACTTACAGAACGCCACTGGTCGTTATTTTACAGCTGACTCAACGAACGCAAAGCTTATACTAGGCGCAGGAAGTTCGCTGGACGGTAAATTGGTCTTTAGCAATATGACCAATAACAATACGGCCACCGTCGTGCCTGGTACCCCAACGGGCAATCGGACTATTACGCTCCCAGACTCAAGTGGTATTATCTGTTTGGATAGCGGTAACTGTGCTGGCGCGGGGGCAACGTTGCAGACCGCTTACAACTTTTCGACAGGTGGTACGACGCCAAAAATAAAGCTGAACAGTACGCTGAAAGGCTTGGATATTCAAGATGCTGATACAACGATTGCTGCTGATTTGCTTGACATACGCGCTAGCAATAATGCTGGTTTGGGCGGCGTCCTATTTGGGGTCGGTAATACCGGTGCCGCTACATTCCAGAATTCTGCTAACTCAACGGCAGCGCTGTCGATACTGACACAGGGTGGAACCAAAGTACTGACCGTGGATACAACGAACGGTCAAACGATATTGGGGCAGGGCACTACCCTGGCAGGCGCACTTATATTTAATAATGCGACTAACGCAAATCAGACCACCTTGAATACTGTTGTGACGAGCGCAAATCAGACTATTTCTCTCCCAGACGCCAGCGGCACCGTCTGCTTAAGCAGTGGTAACTGTCTTGGCGGTGGCGGTGGCGGTGCCAACACGGCGCTCTCTAACCTGACAGGGGTGG
>Ga0247666_1000276_pt1 | contig 16197 bp, 9 predicted proteins | sample CNK07_metaG_FD_183025 | JGI IMG/M metagenome (GOLD analysis project Ga0247666, IMG submission 183025) | Soil microbial communities from Purdue University Martell Research Forest, Indiana, United States - CNK07 | ecosystem: Environmental > Terrestrial > Soil > Temperate forest > Bulk soil | place...
CCCCCCACCCCCCACACCCTACAATGCCGCAGTGCCTTTCCAATTCCGGCTGGCTGCGGTTCCGTGGGTGGTGATGTGCGTGGCGCTCGTCGTGCTCGGCGGCGTGATCGTGATGCGTCAGCGGGCTTCGCGGGTGGCGCGGCTCTTTTCGTTGATGCTGTTTCTCGTCGCGGGGTGGTTTCTCGGATACGCGGCGATGTTCTCGACGTCGTCCCCATCCCTGGCGGCGATGTTCGGGCGAATGGCGATCGCCTGCGTGGCCTTCCTTCCCGCGGCAGTCTTCGACTTCACGGCGACCTCGATTCGCTCCTACGTTCGCGACCGCATCATCGTTTTGAGTGCCTGGACCGCTGCTGCTGTGTTCGCGGTCCTCATCCTGGCTACGGATCTGATCATCGACGGCACCCGGCAGTTTGCGTGGGGGAGGTATCCGAGGGCGGGCTCGGGCGGAGCGGTCTTCCTTGTTTACTTCTTCGCCGTCCTCGCGTTGCAGATGTACACGTACGCGGTCGAATATCGAAAGACCACCGACGAACGGAGGCGCCGCCGGCTTCTGAACCTGATGGCCAGCTTCGGCATCGTCTATCTGTCGGCCATCGATTTCGCGCCAATGTTCGGCGTCGATCATCAACCGGCCGGCTACGTACCGGTCTTCGCCTTCGTGCTCTTCGCTTGGCGATCGATCCGCAGTCATCGCTTCTACAACATCACGGCCGCGCGAGCCGCCCGCGAGATTCTCGACACCATGGCCGACGCGCTTTTCGTCATCGACAGCGAGGCGCGGATCCGCGTCGTCAACGATGCCGTCCACAAACTCTTCGGCTACACGGAGCCTGAGATCCTCGGCAAGACCATCGACACGATGGAGTACATCGACCACGAAGGGAGCATCTCGCGGACGCTGCATAACATGCTGCGCCGGGCGCCGATCCGCGACGAAGAGCGCATCTTCTGCACGAAGAACGGCGAGCCGATCGACGTCAGCATCGCGGTCTCCTCGCTGCACGAGCGGGAGATCGAAGGAGGCGCGGTCGTCATCGCGCGCGACATCCGCGAGCGCAGGCGGGCGCACGACGAGTTGCACGCCTTTACGGTCAAGCTGCAGCAGAGCAATCGCGAGCTCGAGGACTTCGCCTACGTCGCGTCGCACGATCTGCAGGAACCGTTGCGGAAGATCCAGGCGTTCGGCGACCGGTTGCGGGCGCGCTATGCAGATACGCTGACCGGCGAGGGAGCCGACTACCTCAAGCGAATGCAGGCTGCCGCTGCGCGCATGCAGACGCTGATCAACGATCTGCTCGTCTTCTCACGAGTCACGACGAAGGCGCAGCCGTTCGTGCCGGTGGATCTCAACACGGTCGTGCATGAGGTGGTTCACGATCTCGAGGTGCGCATCCATCAGGCGGGCGCCGAGGTGAGGATCGGAGAGCTGCCGATGATCGACGCCGATCCGTCGCAGATGCACCAGCTCATCCAGAATCTCATCAGCAACGGGCTCAAGTTTCACAAACCGGACACGCCCCCTCGGGTGTCCATCTCCGGAAAGGTCTCACACGATTCCGCGGAGATCGTCGTGTCGGACGAAGGCATCGGCTTCGAGGAGCGCTATGCCGATCGCATTTTCACGATGTTTGAGCGCCTGCACGGGCGCGGCACGTACGAAGGCACCGGAATCGGCCTGGCCATCTGCCGCAAGATCGCCCAGCGTCACGGCGGCGACATCCTCGCCCGAAGCACGCCCGGCCAGGGGTCGACGTTCACCGTGACGCTGCCACTGATGCATCGGAGCGGGTTCGCGGACTGATTGACAATTGAGAATGGACAATTGACAACGAAGGCGGCGTACCGCGCACCTTCCTCTAGCTCGGCCGTTGGCGTTATCAATTGTCAATTATCCATTGTCAACTCTCCACTGTCCCCCGATCCACGAATCCAGTAATCTACTGACCATGGCCGCTCACGCGAAACCGATCGTCATTCTCCTCGCCGATGATGACGAGGAAGACCGGATGCTCACTTCTGACGCGCTCATCGAGAGCCGCGTCGTCAACGACCTTCGCTTCGTCGAAGATGGCGAAGAGCTTCTCGACTACCTTCACCAGCGAGGCCGCTACGCCGATCCCGCCGCCGCGCCGTCGCCCGGTCTGATCCTGCTCGACCTGAACATGCCGCGCAAGGACGGACGGGAAGCGCTTCGGGAGATCAAGGCCGATCCGCGTCTTCGCCGCATCCCGGTGATCGTCCTGACCACGTCGAAGGCCGAAGAGGACATTTTCCGCACCTACGACCTCGGCGCGAATTCATTCATCACCAAGCCGGTCCACTTCAACGCGCTCGTCGAAGTGATGAAAGAGATCGGCCGCTACTGGATCGAGATTGTCGAGCTTCCGAACGGAGCCGCAAACCGTTGATCGACATCCGGGAAGTCCGGGTGCTGTTGGTTGAGGACGACGAGGATGACTACGTACTCACCCGCGATCTCCTCACCGACAGCCGCCGGACACGCTTCGTTCTCGAGTGGATGTCATCTTACGGTGAGGCCATTGCTGCCATCGCTCGCGGGCAGCACGACGTCTACCTCGTCGATTACCGCCTCGGCGAGCACGACGGCCTGGAGATTCTGCGAGAGGCGCGTGCCGCCGGCTGCGTGCGGCCCATCATTCTGCTGACCGGCCAAGGCGACGGTGAAGTCGACATCGCGGCCATGCAGGCCGGCGCGGCCGACTACCTCGTCAAAGGACAGCTCGATTCGCAGATCCTGGAGCGCTCGATCCGTTACTCGCTCGAACAGAATCGCACGCTCGAAGCCCTGCGCGAAAGCGAGGAGCGCTACGCACTCTCCGCACGCGGCGCAAACGACGGCTTGTGGGTGTGGGACCTTCGCGACGACACGGTCTACTACTCCGATCGCTGGAAAGAGATGCTCGGCTTCACGCAGGACGAGGTCAGCCCGTCGCCCGATGAGTGGTTCTCGCGCGTCCATCCCGACGATGTGGCGATGTTGCGCGCCGACATCGACGCGCACCGTCACGGCAACACGCCGAGCATCGAGCATGAGCACCGGATGCGTTGCTGGGACGGGCGGTATCGGTGGATGCTGGCCCGAGGAGTGGCTGTGCGAGATGCGGCGGGCGTGGCGACGCGCGTGGCCGGTTCGCAGACCGACATCACGGAGCGGAAGGTCGCCATCGACCGGCTGATGCACGACGCCTTTCACGACGGTCTGACCGAGCTTCCCAACCGCGCGCTTTTCATGGACCGTCTCGATAACTCCCTCGAGCGCTCGCGTCACTACGCCGACAGCCAGTTCGCGGTCCTCTTCCTCGATCTCGACCGCTTCAAGGTCGTGAACGACAGCCTGGGGCACGCCCTCGGCGATCAACTCCTCATCGCCGTGGCCGACCGTTTGCGCGCAACGCTCGGACCAACGGATACCGTGGCGCGCCTCGGCGGCGACGAGTTCACGATCCTTCTCGAGATCGATCATCTCGCCGACGCCGTGCGCACCGCCGAGCGCATCCAGGAAAACCTTCGCGTCCCGTTTCGCGTCGGCGAGCACGAGATTTTCGCGACGGCCAGCATCGGCATCGCTCTCAGCGCCACCGGCTACGAGCGCTCGCAGGACGTGCTGCGCGATGCCGACATCGCCATGTACCGGGCCAAGTCGCGCGGCCGTGCCGTTCACGAAGTCTTCGACAAGACGATGCACGAGCGCGCCGTGAAACTGCTGAAGTTCGAGACCGAACTGCGGCGATCGATCGAGCGCGACGAATTGCGCGTCTACTACCAGCCTGTCGTGTCGCTGGAGACAAACCGAGTGGTCGGTTTCGAAGCGCTCGTCCGGTGGCAACTCGGCGATGAGCTCGTGACGGCAGACGAGATTGTCCCGATCGCCGAGGACACCGGCCTCATTCTGTCGATCGGCCTGTGGGTGTTGCGCGAGGCGCTGCGGCAGCTCGCGGCGTGGCAGAGAGTCAATCCGGAAATGGCCAGGCTGGACATGCACGTGAACCTTTCGGCGAAGCAGTTTCTGCAGCCGAATCTGCTCGAGCAGGTAGCGGCGGCACTCGCGGACAGCGGCGTCGTCCCGCAGCGGCTGCACCTCGAGGTGACGGAGAGCGTCATCATCGACAATCCCGAGGAGGCGGCGGCGCTGCTGGAACGTCTGAGGGAGACCGGCGTGCGGATCAGTCTCGACGACTTCGGCACCGGCTACTCGTCGCTCAGCTCACTCAGCCAGTTTCCGTTCGACACGCTCAAGATCGACCGCTCGTTCATCTCCACGAACGGCGACCGCCGCAACGACGAGATCGTCCGCACCATCAGCAACCTCGCCCGCATCCTCGGCATGGACGTGACCGTGGAGGGATTGGAGAGCGCCGACCAGGTAGGCCGCATGCGCGCGCTCGGAATCGAATTCGCGCAGGGCTTCTTCTTCTCGCCGCCGGTAGACGCAGAGACGGCCGAGGGGTTGGTGGGGTTCTAGGTTTCTGGAACTGTCAAAAACCGTTTCACGCGGAGACGCGGAGATGCGGAGTTGGCTTTCCCCGTGTCTCCGCGCCTCCGCGTGAAACGCTTCTTGAGACTCACCCAAAGCCAAAACCCTGCAACCTCTTACGAACCCCTTCGTATCAGTCCCGCAATATGCGAACGAAGGCTAACTTTGCCCGCTCCTTGCCGTCTTACTCACCAATGCGCCGCATCTTCCTATTCCTGGCCGCGGCGTTGCTGCTTTCTCGCGCGGCGATGGCCGCCGACACAACGGCCCTGACCATCCACCGTGCTGCCGGTCCGATCACCATCGACGGCGATCTCTCCGACCCGGGCTGGCAGAACGCCCTCAAATCGGAGACGTGGTACGAGACCAATCCCGGCGACAACATCGAGCCGAAGGTGAAGACGATCGGCTACACGACGTACGACGACCACTTCTTCTACGCGGCCATCCGCTCCTGGGACAACCCGGCCGACATCCGCGCCCAGCTCGGCGACCACGACGGCATCAGCGGCAACAGCGACGACTTCGCCGGCGTCATCCTCGACACGCGCAACGACGGCAAGACGGCGATGGAGTTCTTCGTCAACGCCGCCGGCACGCAGTACGACGCTTCGCAGGACGACGCCAGCGGCAACGAGGACTCGTCCCCCGATCTCTTCTGGGACTCGGCGGTGAAGAAGACCTCCGACGGATGGATCCTCGAGCTGCGCATCCCCTTTTCTTCGCTTCGCTATCAGCAGACCAGCCCCCAGGTGTGGGGCGTTCTGCTTTACCGCAACATGCCGCGCGAGCGCCGCTACCAGCTCTTCGACCACAAACTCCCGCGCGGCGGGAACTGCTTCGTCTGCAACTGCAACAAGGTTGCGGGCTTCGAAGGGCTGCCCACCGGAGGCCACATCATCGTTGCGCCGTACGTGACTGCGAGCGAGAACGGCGTCCTTCGCGGCAACGGCAACAACAACCTTCTCAACCGGCCCGCCAAAGGCGACGGCGGGGTCGATGTGAAGTACACGCCGAACGAGCACACCGCCATCGATGCCACCGTCAACCCCGACTTCTCGCAGGTTGAGTCGGATACCGCGGCGATCTCCACCAACCAGCGCTTCGCCATCTTCTTTCCCGAAAAGCGCCCGTTCTTCCTCGAGCGCGTTGAGCTCTTCTCGACGCCGATTCAGGCCGTCTACACCCGCACTATCACCTCGCCTCGATGGGGGCTGCGCGACTCGGGCAACAACGGCCACGACAGCTTCACCCTGCTCGTGGCACAGGATCGCGGCGGCGGGTCGGTCATCATCCCTTCGCCCACCGGCTCGAGCTTCGCCAATCAGGACCTCGGCGCGACCGACGTCATCGGCCGCTGGCGTCACGATTTTGGCGGCAAGTCGTTCGCCAGCTTCCTCTTCACCGACCGCGAATACGAAGGGGGCGCCCACAACCGCGTCTTCGGTCCCGACTTCCAGTGGAAACCGAACGACACCGAGACCGTTACGGGCCAGTTCCTCTTCAGCGAGAGCCTCACCCCCAATCGTCCCGACCTGGCCACCGAATGGGATGGGCGCAAGATGTCGTCCTTCGGCTCCGATCTCTGGTGGTCGCATTCGACTCCGAAGCTGGATCTCTTCTCCGAATTCAAGGACTACGGTGACGGCTTCCGCGCCGATCAGGGCTTCGTTCCCCAGGTCGGCTACCGCGCGAACTACGGCGAGGCCGGCTACACGATCCATCCGAAGGGATTCTTCAGCCGCGAGCGGACATTCGCGATGGCGGAGTACGACTCCGAGCAGGACGGCTCGATGCTCTACCGTCTGCGCGGAATCGGCTTCGGCGCCGATGGGAAGTTCCGCTCCTTCACGCAGCTCAAGTTCTTCAACGAGAGTTTCCGCAATGACGGCAAGGTCCTGACCCGCAACCAGCTCAACTACACGTTTCAGTTCTCCGTGAGCCGTCTCATTCCGCAGGTTTCTTTCCAGGGTTGGGTCGGTCAGGACATCGATTTCTTCAACAATCGCCTTGGACACGGCGCGTTGATCAATTTCAGCGCGCAGCTCCGGCCGACCTCGCGCCTGACGGTGACCACGACCGACATCGTGCAGTGGCTGGATGAAACGACGCCGAGCGGCGACAAAGGCCGTCTCTTCACCGCCCAGATCGAGCGTGTTCGCGCGCAGTACATGTTCTCGCCGAAGATGTTCGTCCGCGCCGTCGTGCAGAATCAGCGCACGAGCTCCAATCCGCTCATCTACGGCGTCGACATGCCTCTTCGCGAGGGCACGCTTTCATCGCAGATCCTCTTCGCCTACAAGGTGAACTGGCAGAGCGTCCTCTACCTCGGCTACGGCGACATTCGCGACGTAAACGAAGAGGTCAACAACACCGATCCAGCCAATCGTGTCTACAAGCGCAACTTCCTGCTGTCCAACCGGCAGGTGTTCTTCAAGATGAGTTACGCGTTTCAGAAGTAAGGGGAGTGGGGAGTTGGGGGTGGGGTGTGGGAGAGAGTCTCTTCTACGCCTCACGCCCCGCTCGCACTGCCCGTCTCACCGTCTCCACGCCGCACGCTGCCGCAATCAACAACTGCGGCATAACTGGTACGCGAAAGCGTGACTCCGATTCGCCTCCCGCGGAGATCAGCACGTAGTAAGCGATCGTTGCCACCAGCAGGAGGGCGAGGTTCCGGTCGCGCCGCCACAGCGCGGCTGTGCCGATCGCGGCGAATGCGAAGACGATGGCAGTGAACGCGTCCAGTCCGTGCTGCACGATCGTCGCCGGGAAGCGGCTGACGACCTCCATTCCCTCCCAGCGGCTGTCGAAGAGATTCACGAGCAGTCCGCGCAACGTCAGCATCGCCGCCGCGCGCGGATGTTGCCGCAGCACCCGCCACGCGATCTGCGAGTAGTACTTGCTGCGCACGGCATCGGGCAGATCCTCCGCATCCTGAATGTGCAACTTCGCCTGAATCTCGGCGTCTGCATCACCGACGAGCCCTTTCTGTTCATCCACGAGATCCGCATCGAAGTCGCCGTCATCTTCGATCGCCAACGCTCCGGCTGCGCGATACGAGAGCATGTTCAGGCCGCCGATCGACGAGATCGTGAAGACGCCGGTGTGATGCAGATTGCGAAGCTCCCATCCGATCGGAAGGACGAGCGCGAGAGCGATGAACGCGGCGATCGTGCGCGCGCGGACGCGGTTGAGGGCGAGGCAGAGTGCGACGACGATGAAGTAGACGATCGCCACCGGCCGGATCAGCACGAGCACGCCGGTGAGCACGCCGGCCAGCGGCAGCTTTCGGTTGTACGCGACGAACACGAAGACGACGAACAGCAGCGCCGTGAAAAGCGACTCCGTCAGGATCTTGTTCGCGTAGTGCAGCGTCGGCGTGTCGATGGCGAAGAGAACTGCGGCCGTCAGAGCGACGAAGCGGCTCCCGATGCGGCGCGCCACAAAAAGATAGATGGCCACCGCGAGCACGGCGTTCAGCAGATGCTGGAAGACGATCATCGGTACGACGCGCAATCCGAATGCGGCCAGCAGCAGCGGATAGCCCGGCGTCCGCATCGTTTCGATGATGCCGTTGCCGGTGGTGAAGCCGAGTCCGTGAAGAAGGTTGCGGGCGGGTTCGATGTAGGTGAACGAATCGGGGAAGAAATAGTCAGGAGCGGCGTAGGCGAAGTAGAGAAAATTCGTCACCAGCGAAACGATCCCGACGACGATGAGGTCGATTCGCTCCCGCGTGCTCAGTGCCATGGCCGCGCATTCTAGAGCCCATCCGCAGATGACGCAGATAAACGCAGATGAGAGCCACTATCTGCGTCCTATCTGCGACATCTGCGGATAAGACTTACGTCCGCAACTGGCTTTCCAACTCATCCGGCCGCGCCGACCGCATGCGCGCGTCTTCGACCGAGATCACGCCCTGCCGCACCAGCCGCGCCAGCGAATCCTCGATCGAGATCATGCCCTGACGTTTGCCGAGGGTGATCTCGGAGATCAGGTTCTCCATCTTGTCGCGGCGGAGGTGATTGCGGACCGCGGCACTCGCAAGGAGCACCTCCACCGCCACCGCGCGTCCGTTGCCGGACGATGCGGGCAGCAGTTGCTGCACGACGATGGCGTTGAGGCTGAGCGAAAGCTGCTGCCGGATCTGCGTCTGTTGTCCCGGCGGGAAGACGTCGACAATGCGGTGAACCGCCTGCGACACATCGCTCGTGTGCAGCGTCGAGAGGATGAGGTGTCCCGTCTCTGCGGCAGTGAGCGCGGTGGCAACGGTTTCGAGATCGCGCATCTCACCGACCAGAATCACGTCCGGATCCTGGCGCAGTGCCGCGCGCAATGCCGACGCGAACGAGGGGGCATCGCGGCCGACTTCGATCTGCTCGATGACCGACTGCGCGTTGCGGTGCTCGTACTCGATCGGATCCTCGATCGTGATGATGTGCCTCGACTCGGCACGATTGATCGCGCCGATCATCGCCGCCAGCGTGGTCGTCTTTCCCGCGCCGGTCGGTCCGCAGATCAGCACCAGCCCGCGTGTCGGTTTCACCAGTTCATCGAGAATCGGCGGAAGGTTCAATTCCGCAATCGTGGGAACCGCATTGGGCAGCGAGCGGATGGATGCGGCGAATGTGCCGCGCTGGCGATGAATGTTCACGCGAAAGCGCCACGCGCGCCGTTCCTCGCTTACCGCCGGCGCGTCCAGACGTAGCGAGAAATCGATCGCGCCGTCTTCGGCGATGCGCTCGCGTACCCGCGGAGTCAGCAGCGGGTCGAGAAGCGGGGCGACGTCATCGTCGGAGAGGACGGAGCCTTCGCCACGTACGAGCCGTCCGCCGACACGAAAGACCGGTACCGAGCCCGCGATGATGTGCAGATCGCTGGCGCCTCTCCGCGCCGCGTCGAGTAGAAGCGCTTCGAGAGGGTTGCCGCTCGGCACTTGCGCCGCCGGCCACGTTCCCTTCGACGCATCCGGTGCCGCAGGCCACGCCCCGCGAGGTTCATCGGCTGCCGCCGGCTCGCCTTCATTCAGCTGGCGGACGAGTTGATCGAGCTCAGGGTCAGGAAGAAGTCTTGTCATAACTGTAGAGTACGAATGAAGTGTGCCAGAAGTAGCAGCTCACTCGGAATGCCGGCCCATCCTCGCTTCGTTGCACGCGTCCATGCGGAAGTTATTTGCGATGGTAATCATCGCATGCCTGCTGCCTGCGCTCTCGTTCGCCGACTCAACCTCCTTTCGATCGATGCAGTCGGGTTGGTTCAGCGGCTCTACTCCCTTGTTCGCGCATGGCATCCTCGGCCAGCGGCAGATCATCGCCATCCTCGATACCGGTCTCGATTGGGACAGTTGCTATTTTGCGGAGGCGAACGGCGCGCGCCCTCCCATGAACACCGGATCGCCGTCGGGCGGTCTGAGCTCGTCGAACGTCGATACGAGCCGGCGCAAAGTCATCGCCTACGATTTTCTCTATTCGTGCGATCAGTTCCCCGGCGCCTTCGGCTGCGATGATCCGAACGATCCCACTGCCTTCGACAACGCGCTTCATGGAACGCTCGCCGCGGGGGTCGCTGCCGGCGACAGCCACGCGTATCTCCAGGCGGATGATGAAGCGGACGGCATCGCGCCGGGCGCGAAACTGATCGTGCAGGACGGTGGCTACATCGGCGGGGACAACTGCAGTCAGCGCCCCGGCTTCGGATGCCCCGTCAGCCTCACGCCGATTCTCGATCAGGCCTACAAACAAGGCGCGCGCATTCACTCCAACTCGTGGGGCGACCGCCAGAGCACACCGCCGTCTCTTCCCGCTCCCACGGCGAACTACTCCGCCGCCGCGCGCGACGTCGATGCGTTCGTCTGGTCGCATCCCGATATGCTCCTTGTCTTCGATACCGGCAACCAGGCAAACAATTCGCCGCCGCCCGCCAGCTCGGTTCCGGCACCGGGCTGCGCGAAGAACGGGATTCAGGTCGGCGGAACGCGATACACCGGCATTCATCCCTGGGACGATGTCGTCACGCCCTTCTCCTACATCGGTCCGACGCGCGATGGACGAATCAAGCCTGATCTCGTCGCGCCGTCGTATGTTGTTTCCGCGGGGAGCGATGGCAATGTGACGACCGGCAACTGCAATACGAGCCCGCAGTCGGGCACATCGTGGTCGGCACCGTCCGTCGCAGGAGCGGCAGCGCTCGTGCGGCAGTATTTCACCGACGGTTTCTATCCGACCGGCGTCGCCACGACGGCAAATGCGTTCGCTCCGAGCGCCGCGCTGCTGAAAGCGATGCTGATCGCCGCCGCGCGCTCGGTGCCGAACGACTGGACGTACAACGTCGGTCTTACGCCGGCGAAGCCAGCCCCGACATTCGAGCAAGGGTTCGGCTTTCCGGTACTCGACGATGCGATCTACTTTCCCGGCGATCAAGCGCGCGTCCGCGTCGCCGACGTTCCGCTTGCCGAGGGGCTGACGCAGGGCGATACCGCCACGCTGCAGCTCCACGTCGCCGCGGGCACTCCGTTGAAAGTCGCGCTCGTCTGGACCGATCCCGCCGGAATCCCACGCAGCGTGTCGGATTCAACGCCCGAACTGGTGAACGATCTCGACCTCCGCGTTACCGACAGCACCGGCAACACGCTCCTCGGCAACGACTCGCTCCATCCCGGCCAGCCCGATCGCCTGAACAACGTCGAAGTCGTATCGATGGCAACTCCGCCCGCGGGCCTCTACACGATCTCCGTCACCGCCACGCACCTCGGCATCGGACCGCGCCAGAGCTACGCCCTCGTCATCACCGGCGACCTGACCGACGCAATCCCGCCGATCGCGAACCTCACCGCGCGAACGCGATCTGCGCGGCACTAGTCTGGGCCACCTTTGTCACACGCGTGGTATGCCTCTTTACAGCTCTTCCTTTTCTTGGAGTGCTTTCCCATCGAGCGCCCTCTCCCCTCCTTCTTTTCGGGGAGAGAAGGTGCCGAAGGCGGAAGGGGGTGTCGTGCAGTCGCTATCCCACGAAGTGCTCCAGGGCTAGGTTTTCGCGAGCGTCAAACGCCCCCTCATCCGGCTTCGCCACCTTCTCCCCCACAAAAAGCGTGGGGGAGAAGGCGCTCGATTGAAAAGTCACGATAAGAGTATGAGAAAAGTGGGACCCGCGTTTCTCATAGCTTGGTGCACCTCCTCGTCCCACCTCGTTGCTACACCTCCTCCTTTTTCTTTGGAGTGCTTTCCAATCGAGCGCCTTCTCCCCTCGTGCTTTTCGAGGGGAGAAGGTGCCGAAGGCGGATGAGGGGTGTCTTGCATGGATGGCGTGAAGTCTCCGGCCGACAGGGTGGAAGGCGCTCGATTGGAAGGTTGCGATAAGAGTGTGAAGCGAGCGGCTTAAATCGCCCGCGCTGCCCTCGGCACGATCACCTTCAGCGATCGCGGGACGATCGCGATCGTCAGCGACTCCGGCATCGTCACCGGCTCGCCATCGAGGTGTGCTGGTCCGGCTGACGAACGTGTGATCGTGATCGTGCGGCCTCGGAACATCGTTACGCCGCGTGCGCGGTGCAGGCTTCCGGCGAAGAGCCGCGCGAGCAGCATCGGCATTCGGAGAAGCGACACGCGCTCGATCAGCGTCACGTCCAGCAGTCCGTCCTGCACCGACGCCATCGGCGCGATGCGTGCGTGGTTGCCGTACTGGCTGGCGTTGGCGACAGTGATGACGATGGCGCTTCGCCGCAGCATCTCTCCATCGATCGTCACCTCGTACTCCTCGGCTTCGTAGGTTGCGAGTCCGCGAAGGCCGGCGCGCACGTAGGTCTGCATGCCGCGCGTTCCCGCACTGGCGAAGGCTTCCGCAACCCAGGCGTCGAAGCCGACACCCATCGCGTTGACGAATGGCGTGCCGTTCACGGTCGCCGTATCGATGGTCTCGATGCGAAGGACACCGCATGCACGCAGCGATGCCCGAGGGTCGATCGGTACGCAGAGGTGTCGGGCCAGACCGTTGCCGGAACCGGTGGGGAGGATGCCGAGAACGAGATCGGTGTTGACGAGCCGCTTCGCGACTTCATGGACCGTCCCGTCGCCTCCGACCGCGTAGATGATGCGCACGCCGCGCGTTGCCGCGGAGTGGACCACATCGTCGAGCTCCTCTTTCGATCGGCACGGGAAGATCTCGTGCTCGTGCTCCCACGTTTCGCGAATCAGAGCGGTCAGGTCGCGCCGCCGGTTTGCGCCGGAGCGCGCGTTGACCAGGAAGAGGGTCTTCACGTGACGACGACGTAGCGATGCCGGTCGAACCAGCCGGCCCACAGCGGCAGGATCCACATCGACAGCGCCATCCACGCCAGCGTACGCACATCAGGCGGCGGTGTTCCGGCCGTGTTGGCGACGAAGATGCCGGCGAGCAGGATCACGAAGAGCCAGAAGACGGCGCCGCCGATCGCGTCGCGCGGCTTCGTGACGTTTCGATACACCGCGATCCCGATCGCAAACAACAACGCCTCCGTCACGATCTCCACGCGCGGCATGTTCCAAAGCCCGAGTCCGACTTTCGGTCCACCGGGCCAGAGCGGCAGGTCGGGACGATGCGTGAGGAAATCGAGCACCCAGTGACTGATCACGCCAACGCCAATCACCAGCGCGCCGCGGCCGTAGCGCGTGAACGCAAAATAGAGGAAGCCGGCAACAATCGACCACACCGCCGCCATCAGCAGGCTGTGCGACCACGGATAGTCATAGAAATCGAGCGGGGTGAGAGCCGTCGCGCCCCGTTGGATGCGCACGTGTTCGATGCCGAGGAGAAGAAAGATGGGCCAGAGAAGATCGAGCAGCATCGGCGCGCCCATCAACAGAAGCAGCGATGTCCTCGGCGCAAACTTCTTCGAAGCAAAGCCAACGGCGTTGTGACCGATGAACATGAATCCTCGCGGTTAATTGACAATTGAGAATGGACAATTGACAACGGGTGAGACGTTGATCCCTGATATCCGCTTTCCGCTCTCAATTGTCAAATGTCCATTGTCCATTATCAATTGCTCTTCATGATCTCGATGATCACCGGTCTGATGCCGTTGATGATGAATTGGATGCCGATGGCGCCGAGGAGGAGGGACATGATCTTGGTGAAGACGGCGCGACCGCGGTCGCCGATGATGTGCGAGAGCGGGACGGCGGAGAGCAGGACGATCCAGGAAATCGCGCCGACGGCCACGATGGAGACGATGACGGCCATGCGCTGCTCGATGCCGGGGTAGAGGTTCACGAGAACCATCACCGAGGTGATCGCGCCGGGGCCGGAGAGCATCGGAACGGCGATGGGAACGATGGCGATCGACGATGGATCGAGATCAGCCTTCTCGATGTCGCTGTCTTCGATCCGCTTGTCGCCGCCCGCATTCAACGCGCGCCGGTCGTCGCTGATCAGGCTGCGCAGCGCGTTGGTTAGAAAGAGCACGCCTCCCATGATCTGAAAGGCGGGCACGGTGATGCCGAAGAAGTTGAAGACGTAGTTCCCGGCGAGGAAGAAGACGGTGAGCACAGCCACGCAGGAGATGCCGGCGACGAGGGCGACACTGGCGCGCGTCTTCCGCGATGCGCCATCAGTCAGCGCAATGAACGACGGCGCCACGGCAAGCGGATTCACCATCGTGATCAGCGCGACGAAGGAGAGGAGGGCGACTTTATACAACGGCATTTCGGGTGATTATTGCTTGATTGCATTTCTCACGCGAAGTCGCGAAGACTTTGTGTTTGGGCTCCCTTCGTGTCTTCGGGCTTCGGTGAGTCGCAACTAAAGCACATCGATGACACGATCATTGTCCACATCGATGTACCAGAGCAGTCCAGAGCACGGGCGGCCGGTGATGGCGCTCATCGCGGCGCAGTAGCGGGACACCTGATCGCGGTCGGCGGCGAGCCGCCCTTCCGAGGGCTGGCCGCTCTTGTAGTCGACCACGAGGTCGTTTTCGCCTTCGCTGAGGAAGCGGTCGATGCGGCGCTCCACGGCGGCGCCGTTTTGTTGGATGATCATCGGAAGCTCACGGCCGAGAGTTTCGGCGCGGGCGATGCGGAGGAAGGTCTTCGATTTCGCGACCGTCGCCAGGCGCTTGCGGACGAGAGCAATCGTCGGAGCATCGAGGCCCTGTTCGGCCCCAGCCGACAGCAGCAGTGGCTCGACCGGCGTGGTTCCATCCCAAAGCTCGAGGACGCGATGCAGGAGGATGCCTGCTGCTCGTTTCTGTGCCGACGAGCGGCGCGTTTTGACGTCGCCGCGGCTCAGAATGTCGGGCAGCGCCGCTGGCTCCGGCAGCGAGGGCTCGACTGCCGGAAGCGACGCCAGCTCGGCCTCACGCTGCGCATCGGCAAGCCGGCGCCGCGTACGCACGCCACCGCCTTCGGTGGCCACGCGCTCATAGGCGATCGGCACTGCGTCGCCGCCGATCGTTAAGGTCTTCACGACTCGACCCGTGTCCAACGGCCACGGAGCGGCGCCGAGGTCGAAGAGTTGATCGACGTATTTGACGAAGCCTTCCTTGCGCGGCTTCGCATTCGTCACGAAGACGACTTCCGTCTTCGCACGGGTCACCGCAACATAGAAAAGGCGGCGCGTCTCCGCCTCTTCGCGCAGCGTTCCGATCTCCTTGAGCGGCATGGTTCCGGCGCGACCGTAGTGCGAGGAAAGCGTTTCGACCTGGCCGCGAAGAACGAGGCTGCGTGGATTCTCGACGAGGAAGAGCTCGGGCGTCTTCACCGGGAATTCGAGGTCTGGAAGGATGACGGTGTCGAACTCCAGCCCCTTCGCGGTGTGCACCGTGAGGATGCGCACGGCGTTGCTGGCCTCGTCGACGAGCGACGGTTCCATCTCGTCCGGCTCCCCCCCGCGTCGATGCGAGATCTCATCGACGAACTGCCGGATGGAGCCACCGGTGCGTTGGTCGTATCCAAAGGCGATCGTGCGCAGGTGTTCGAGATGTCGCAGCGACCGTGTCCCGTCGGCAGCCGCGGCGTAGACGTCCTCGATGCCGCAAGTGCGGATGACGAGGTCGATGAGTTGGGAGACGGTGAGGTGGGCTGATGCCACTCGGAGGGAGGTTAGGGTTTGGAGGAATTGTGCGTACGGTGTGCTCCCTGTTTCGGCAATCGGGCTGGCCCCCTCATCCGGCCTTCGGCCACCTTCTCCCCCACTGAGAGGCGTGGGGGAGAAGGCGCTCGATTGTTGCGTTTCGTGGGTTGTGAGTTCGTCGCCTTTGTTCGCCGCTATGCCGAGCACGCCGCGGGCGATCTCTGTGTCCGTGAGCGCAAAGTACGGGGTTCTTGCGGCGGAGATTTCTGCACCGCGGTCGAAGGGGAAGGCGATTGCGCGCAGGACAGCCAGGAGGTCGACCGGCGCGGGGCGGTCGAGGAAGAGACGCGTTGGCGGCAGCGCGTAGGCGAGTCCGCGGCGGTCGAAGACATCGAGGTAGTCGTCGAGTTTCGTGGTCCTTCGAAACAGCAGCGCGTACCGGCGCAGGTCGTCCCCTCGACTGGCGATCCACGCAGCGATCGACTCCGCCTCGGCCGCAAAACGATCGGCGCGATCTTCGAACGCAGAATCGAGGATGGTGAGGGTGGGGGTGTGGAGGGTGGGGAATGGGGGCTGGGCGTTCTCGTTGCTGGGTTGCGGCTTGCCTGACATCGCGGCGAGAAGACTCTCTGACAACTCCGCAACGCGGTCACCTG
>Ga0247666_1000278_pt1 | contig 16002 bp, 27 predicted proteins | sample CNK07_metaG_FD_183025 | JGI IMG/M metagenome (GOLD analysis project Ga0247666, IMG submission 183025) | Soil microbial communities from Purdue University Martell Research Forest, Indiana, United States - CNK07 | ecosystem: Environmental > Terrestrial > Soil > Temperate forest > Bulk soil...
CGCCAGTTTAGATAAGATCATTCGCTCTTGCGTTCAATTAATAGACCGCATGATTCGATTGACTGAACCACAAGAGCAAGCATGTCACATGCGAACTCGGCAGCGTGAACTGCTGGGAATCTAATGAAACCACCGCCCTGCGTACGCATCCAGAAGTTCCGTCAGCAGCTTGGGCTAACTCAAGCGCAGCTTGCGGCAATCGTTGACATGCACCCGGAAGAAGTCTGCAAGCTGGAAAGCGGCAAGCGTGATCCGCTGGCGTTGAGCGTGCGGCTGGCAATGAAGGTGGCGCGGGCGTTGGGCAAGAACTTAGAGGAGGTGTTCGGATGAAACAGTTAACGGAAAAAGAAGCTATTGCATTCGGAGAGGACAAACAATGGGAACCGATGACATTTAGGAAGCGCGCCGAGTTTCAAATGCTCCAAGACTTACTCTGTATGCCTTTTGGTGTTTTTCATGAAGCGATGGAAAAGACACTGGGGCGACCAGTATGACCCGCACCCTCCCCCTCCTTGCCCTGCTCCTCTGCAGCAGCCTGCAAGCTTATCCAGCCAGCAAGCGAAAGGGTTAACTAATGCGAGTGGGCAGTCTCTTTTCTGGTATCGGTGGTCTTGACCTTGGCTTAGAACGCGCAGGCATGCAAGTTGTCTGGCAGTGCGAACTTGATCCATTTTGCCGCAAAGTGCTGGCCAAGCATTGGCCTGACGTTCCTTGCTATGAGGATGTGAAAGTCATTGATGCCAGCGTACCAGAGATTGACCTGCTTTGCGGTGGGTTTCCCTGTCAGGATGTGAGTCATGCTTCCAGAACCAAAACAGGATTATGCGGGGATAGATCAGGACTCTGGCATCAATTCGCAAGAATTATTCGCATTCTTAGACCAAGAATCGTCATCGTGGAAAATGTTCTCGCTCTTCGGGATCGAGGACTTGGAATTGTTCTCAGAGACTTGGCCCTACTCAGGTATGATGCTTCATGGTCATCTTTTTCGGCATGCACCGTGGGTGGATCACATATGCGATGGAGATTGTTCATTGTGGCCTACTCCGACCAAATCAATGGGGCAGCGTGGTTGGGGTCTTTCGACAGGGAAATTCAGCGGCAAGCTAAGAGCAAAGAAGAGTACACAAGAAAGGGCCATGAAGAATGGTTACTTTCCACATCCAGAGTTGATCGAAATTCTTTTGGGGTTCCCAATAGGCATGACCGAGTTGGAAGCTTAGGGAATGCTGTTCATGTTGATTGCTCAGAAGTAATTGGCAGAGCCATCATGGAGATAACAGTTTGAAACTCCTTCCCATCCCACTCCTTGCCCTGCTCCTCTGCAGCCTGCAAGCGTACCCCGCTGGCAAGCAGCAGCCCGATCTGCGTCCGCTTAGCCCGAATGACAGCGTGATTGCGGCTGCTGCGGATGCGGCAAGTATTGCTGATCCAGATATACGATACGCAACTAGGTATTTGAGCCTGCATCATATACCTGCCGCCGAGCGTGCGGCGTACATGCAGACGCTTGACTTCATCTTAAACTCACTCAGCAGACGGAGGGCGATTAGCTATGCGCAAACCGTTAACGGTTCAAACGGGGCAGTGGTCCGAATCTTTTTGGATTCCTATGGAATTAATGCAACCGCTTTTGAGAATCTTGCGATTCGCGGCTCTGGTCCTGTCCGAATCTCCACTAAGCGAGATCAACCCGAAGAATACTTTGCAACCCGCAAAGGCGAAACGAAAAAAGTCACCAAGCAAAGGCAAAAGAAAGACGCACAAGGCAGACTTCTCTTCTATGATGCGGGGACTCCAAGAGAAACGCCAGCACTCGAAGACTACACGGAAGAAGTAAAGACGTTCAGCGGCAGTTGGTTTGATCCGGCTGCGATGCTGGCGTTGCAGACTGCGGTGAAGTCGGAGTATCCGATCATCAGGGCAGACTGGTTCATCGCCAACGCCAGCCTAGCACCTGCGTACTACGAACTGCTCGGCATCAAGACGCATGCTGATTTCCAGGAACTTGTTCGTTACCGGGAGAGAGATTATGATTTGTCAACTAAGGGAATTGTTACTGATAGCGCGGAAGTCAGTCTCCACAATCGAGCAATCCTTGTCACACCAACAGCACTTGGCCGATACTGGGAAACCTTTGACTACCTTACCTCTCAAGGAGACGATAACCTCTTGCGTGATCTTGTTAAGAGACGTAGAGACGCTGGAGAAGCGTTTGCAGAAATGCCAAATGGAATGCAAGCTTTCCTGCTTATCGACGGAAAAGACAAAGTCCTAGATGTCGCGGATGGTAATATCGTCAGCGACCAGACCACTCCCTGGCGACACAAACTGGTGTTCGGCGGACTTGCACAGTGTACCATGTGTCACGTTGACGGAGCGAAAGATGTCCATGAAGAAGTCAGGCTCAGCACGAAGCCGCCGTTTGGATTGCAAATTCCAACTACTGAAAAGCAAAAAGCCCGTGAGGTTGCAGATTTGTTCTTCTCTGGGAACGTTGACGATCCTATTGCACAAACCAGATTGGTATACCGTCAAAGGATTGCACTCGCTACTAGGGGACATACTCCAGAGCAAAACACTCTGGCCTTCAAGAAAGCATTCCTCGACTTCTGGCAGAAGCCGCTGACGCTGGCCGATGCAGCGGCGGAAGTCGGCTGTACGCCTGCTGACTTTGCGCGCGTGATGGGTGCGCTGAAAGCTCCTGCGCCTGAGCCGGGGATTGCGACGTTGCTGCAAGGGCGGACGTTGAGACGCGAGATATGGACAGATGGTGCTCTGCAACAAAGTAGTACCATTTTTTACCAACTGAGGAGGGTGAAGCCGTGAGCGGCGATTGGGTTTTGGTCATCTGGATATTGACTTCTGCTCTATGGGATGTTCTTGTTTTTGGCACGACGACATACCTTGTTTTCTGGAAGGATCACTCAGGATGGTGGTTTGTTCTAGCCGTAGCTCTTTGTTGCCAAGTGACTTTGTTTAAGGCACGTAGAAAACGGTATGGAGTGCCAGAAGACAAAGAAACCTAACGTCTGATAATCGCTGTTATGTTTCATTCTCTGCCAATCATTGATGCCGTTCCTGACAGTGTACTGCTTTTGCAGTTCGACGGTAAGATGCCGAATTTGGCTGTCATGAAAATGGCTAAGCATTTCCGGGCGAAGGGAGCGGACGTTGAAGTGAGACAGACGTGCAACCTTAGCAACGTATCACGAATGCTTGGCGATCCAGAAACAGTTTATGGATCGTTGATCTTTGAGCGCAGCCAACCGCTAGCAGAGAAAGCCAAAGCTGAATGGCCCCGCATTGTTCTTGGCGGAACTGGCATAGATGAAACGATCAAGCTAACTGATTTTGGAATCACTGAGGAAGTACCAGATTATCAGGATTATGATTACCCGCATTCGATGGGATACTCCCAACGCGGATGCCGTTTCAAGTGCAGTTTTTGCAAGGTGCCAAAGGCGGAAGGCGGAATAAAAACCTCTTCCTCTATCAATAGCATTTGGCGCGGTGATCCATACCCGCGAAACATCCTCTTGCTTGACAACGATTTTTTTGGCGACAAGGCATGGCCTCAAAAGATCGAAGAGATGAAGGAAGGAAAATTCAAGGTATGTTTTAGCCAAGGTATCAATGCTCGAATCATTCAAGACGATCAAGCGGCAGCAATGGCGAGCGTCCGCTATTACGATGACCAATTCAAGGTGAGGCGCATTTACACCGCATGGGACAATCGCAAGGATGAAACGATTCTCTTTCGAGGTTTGGAGCGATTGGTCAAGCATGGAATTAAGCCAGATCACATCATGGTCTATATGCTCATCGGCTATTGGGGTGGCCCGCAATTGACCGATGATGACCTCTATCGGCACAAGAGACTTTTAGATTTTGGTTGCCGACCGTACCCGATGCCTTACGTTCGCACTAATGAATTGGTCGGCTTCCAGCGGTGGATCGTTGGCTTTGGAGCGTTCCATAAAAAGGTGCCGTGGCCTGAATGGGTCAAGGCTAACTACAGACCAGAGAATCTAGGTTACTCTTAACGTCCAACGTCTGATAACAAGCTTATGTTTCACAGGAGGAAAGTTAAATGTTTATACGGGTTACAGAAAAAACCGAACACGACGAATCTCCGGAGAAAGGTTGCACGCCAGAACAAAAAATCGCCTTGGATGAACTGCACAAACGCAAGATCGACTTAGCCGACGAGGTTCTAGTTCTGAACGTCAATGGCTACATTGGATCATCAACGCGAAGTGAGATTGAGTATGCCAAACAACACAACAAGCCGGTTAGGTATCTCTGCGACTGGGGAAGAGAATCATGCCGCTAGGTCAGAACTTAGCACGGTGCCGCGACTGCGGAAAAGAATGGATTGTCGGTGATTGCATTCCGCCACGCTGCCCTGAATGCGAATGCAAAAGATACGGACATAAATGGGTTATTGGCATTTGCGCGATATGCGGCAAGCGGCTTAGTTCTAGTTACAGAAATGATCGGTCACGACGATGGAGGCACGGCTAATGTTCGCGCGATTAAAGCAATGGTGGGCCAACAACTTGCTCTGCTTACTTCAATGCCACAAGTGGGATATGCCGGGCGGTCACTGTGAAGGCTGCGGCAAGTGCGATGACTTCTTTGGCAAACATGAGGATTGTAGTTTCACGCCGTTTCAAAAGGAAATGGTCACTCGGATTAAAGAGAAGTTGGAACTAGATGACTAACTCACGCTCCCCAACACGCTGGAGAAGATAGATGGCCTTCACGACTAATCCAAATGTGAGGAGTGTTACAGCAGGCAGGCGAATGCAGCGGATGTATCAAAAACAAACAGGGCTTCGCTGTGATATTTGCCAAGAAGAATCTTACGGTCCGCGCAAAAGATGCAACATCTGCCAGAAATTGGTTTGTCGTCTTTGCGTAAAGACAACCCCCAAAGATATGGGTGGACCGCTTTGCTCAATATGCACTTGATCGTCCGATAACAAAGCTTATGAATCATTCTTTCTCATAAAGTTGGGCAAAATGGGAAGACAAAAGCAAGACCCGCTGACTCGGCTAATGTCTCACGTCAATGTGACAGCAGAAGGTCATTGGCTCTGGACAGGCAAACATCGAACTGGTTTGCATCTTGAATATGGCGGTACAAGATTAAACGGCGTAACGATGAGCAGTCATCGGGCAATGTGGATCGTCAAGAAAGGACCGATACCCAAAGAGTTTGACTTGCTTCATCAGTGTGGTGAAACTCTCTGCTGTAACCCGGACCATATCAGGCTCGGAACGAAAATCGAGAATCAGCAAGAGGCGATTGCGGCTCGCAATGGTGCGCACTGGTCACAAGGCACGAATCATCATCTAGCCAAATTCACCGAAATGCAGATTAGCCAAATCAGGCACATGCACAGTCAAGGCTATCAGCAGAAAGATATTGCTGAGGAACTGGGTACATCTCCAATGCAGGTTTCTCGAATCGTCAGACGGAAGACTTGGAAGCATATCGCTTGAAAGGTACGAACGCATAGGCTATCATAAAGCCAACATCGAGGGAGCGAACGATGAAGAAAGTCATCCTCTTGGCCCTGGCTGGCAGCATCCTGTTTGCCAGCATGTCACAAACTAAAGCCGACTTCCCGCGCCGTGGCCGGTCCTGCTCGGCACCTTGCTTTACGCCAAGCTACACGCCATGCCATGAAACTGCCTACGTTGCTCCTGTGGTCGCTACCAGCGTGACGCTGGTCGAAGTTCCCACGTTTGTCTTTTCCAACCTCGGCAACTACCCATCCATCCCCGAAGTCTTCCGCACTCCACAGCAGACCTACCAGCCTCCTATACAGGCCCAGCCGCCCCAGATCGGCTTATCTGACAAAGATGTTGACCGGATAGCTAATGTGGTCGTACAGAGGCTTCAGGCGAGCGTAGGAGTGGCTCAGAGCGTTAATCTGCTCGGTCCACCAGCTATCGAGGAAAGCCAGCAGCAACCTATGGCAGCTACGCAAAATCAGATTAACTCGATCGGCCGGACCTGTTTTTCTTGCCACGCTACGGGCGGAACGACAAAAGGTGGCTTGGCGATCTTCGATCAGTTCGGAAATTGGAATCCTATGAAGGGCGGACAGCCTTACGCTACACCCGAGCGGATCTACGAACGGGCCGCTGATTTTAGTATGCCGCCAACTGCCATGAGCGATGCGTCTAAGAGGCTTGATGCTGATGGTCTTGCTGGTTTGGCGAAGTTGACTGGTCGGTAAGATGCAGCCATCTTTTACGATTAACTATGCAATTTATGTGTGATTGATCTATTCCAAACATAGTAGCCAACTCTCTCTGGCTGTAATTTCCAGTCGCCTTTAGCCTGCGAATCTCGATTACCTGTTCTTCTGTCAATTTTGTGTTTTGACGTTTCCGTGAAACCATGTCGTTGCTGTTATCTTGACAAGTTCCTTCCCGAAGATGATTAGGATTTACGCACGCGCGTACGTCGCAAGAATGAATCGCAAGCATACCTGGAAGTAGTGGCCTTCCTAAATGAAGTTCCAGGCTATATCTGTGGGCCTTAATTGACTTTTTGTTGTCGCTAATTACACCGTAACCAGTTCCGTGAATTGTTCCAGTGTATATCCAGCATTCGTCTGGCCCGCGCTTATCGACGTATTTCCAAAATCGTTGTTCTAGCGTTTCAGAGAAACAGCACTCCTTGCTGCAATACTTACCTCCGCCTCTTTTGACTTCGCTTCTAAATGTCTCAAATTCTTTTCCACAGCCAACGCAAATGACCTTGGGTTTAGCTGACCGGCATTTTCTGCTGCAATACTTGACTGGATGGGCATTTTGTCGGCATCGCCAAACGAGAAACTTCTTACCGCATGTTTGGCAGGTAACTTCTACATTGCTAGACTGACGGGACATGCAGCACCTTCCTTTCAAGGTGTTTGTGTGAAGAGAACGATTTGGGTTGCACGCCCGAATCGTTCTCGCTATTATAGCGAACATGGCACGAAAGTTGAATCTTAGAATGCTGGCCTTTTTGAAAACCTGGAGCGGTCAGTGAACGACGATCTACCTCTCTGGTTAATGACCTTCATAAAGAACCATCCGTCGCAGGTTCACGTTGATGTTAGCGTGAGCTACACGCCGGTTGTGTCTGATACGACAGCCCCACCAGCCCCGCCGATGCCTATTGTGGGCAGAGGCGACACAGTTAAAAAAGGAGATGGAACGATGGCGATTCAATACCCGATCACGATGCCCGCTTTTGGCGCGAAAGACGCTGCCAAGAATACATTCAAGTGGACTGAGGCTGGCGGACCTGTCCAGACTCAGGACTTCACCACTGGTGGCGGCACTGGCAGCTTCCAGGTAGCCAACGGCTCAGCGGTTGAGTATTGGGCAACGGAAACAGATGGCTCTGGCAACGAGAGCAAAGACAGTGCTCACGGCACGATCGCTTCTGCCAGCGACACCACGCCGCCCGCAGCTCCGGCTACTCCGACCGTTGGCCCTGGCGACACGGCTCCTCCGAATGCTCCGATGCTGGGGAAGGGCAAGAAGGTCTAAATGGAATTTTATCGCCTCCTGGTTGAGCTTCTGAACCTGAATGATCCGCATACGGCGATCACGCTGATTCGGAAGGCGGAAACGAAGGAGGCGGTGATTTTCTCGATCCTCGATGCTCACAGCAACGAAGTGAACTTTGCCGTGGATAAAAATGGCAAGGTTGGGTATCCTGAAGACATTATTCCCGATTAGGCAAAAACCCCGATAAAGTAACCCGGGAGGTTTCAACCTGAATTGAAACTTCCTAACCACTAGGAGATTCGATAGATGCTTTCCGTTCTTGTTTGCCTGTTACTGCAAGCTCCCGCGCCGCAACCTCATCCGCATCCCGCACCGCATGGAGATTGGGCGAGATTCCACGGTCAACGGCTGGAAGTCGTTCGCGGCCTGCATCCTGGCATTGTGGTGGTCGAGAACCCCACGGCTCAGGTTTACGCAGAAGTCGTTAATGGTGTGGTTGTGCAAACATACACGCTTCAACCCGTCGCTGCGGTCGCCGTAGCTCCGGTTGCTCCGGTAGTTGTCGAACGACCGCGACCCTGGTATAGGTTCTGGCGTAGATGATCCGCTCCCTGCTCATCGCAACCGCTGTTACTCTGTTCGTTTGGGCCGCTATGTTTTTAGCGGCCTGTTTTGTTAGATTATCGCCTGATATGAAGCCGTGGCCGTATCCAAGCGTGGGCCTGTCTGTGTTTCTGGTGACGTTTCTTCTAGTGTTTTGCTTCTTTCGCAAGTAAAATGAACGAAAGCCAAAACGGGCGTAACCGTTCTGGCTCTCTAAACAACACGACCTATTCAGGAGGCCGCATGTCTACCAAACAGTATCCGACCGCTGAGTATTTGCGTCAATGCTTCCGCTACGAAGATGGAAAGCTTTTTTGGTTGAAGAGGCCGAGGGAGCATTTTCCTGATGAACGTGCTTGGCGAACTTGGAATACGAGATATTCCGAGAAAGAAGCTGGATCATTAAAGAAGGGTGCATCAAGATGGAAAATTACCATAAATAATAGTCCTTATTCTAGGCATGTAATTGTGTGGATTTTGCATTACGGCAATCGTCCTAAAGAAGTAGATCACGAGAACCGAATAGGGTATGACGATAGAATTGATAATTTAAGGCCAACAACTCATATCTTGAATTTAGCAAACGTGGGATTAACGAAAAGAAATACATCAGGATTCAAAGGGGTTTCTTGGCATAAAGGCAAACAAAAATGGAGAGCGAGAATTTGTCATGCCGGGAAAGTGTATTGGCTCGGTTATTTCTCTGATCCAGTTGAAGCGCATTCAGTTTTCGTTGCAAGGGCTAAAGAACTTTGCGGTGACTTTGCTTGTGGAGGCTAATTGATGGCAACCGTTATCGTTTCTTCATTCGTTGGTAAGATTCGCACTATTAATCCTCCTGCCAATTTCTCCGCAGAGCCATTTGTTTGTGGAAACCTTGAGTGGCCGGCAGAACGTATTCGTTTCGCTTACGCATTCTGGGGAGCAAACAACGGCATCACGGCACTCAGCCCTTATACGGAAGTGAAGCTCGGGACTGATTGGACTGGACACGCAATCAGGATTCCAGGCGGTGATGCCAAGAATACTGCTGTTGCGTTCATGGCCTTTTGGCAGCGACCGGACCATCCAATTGTCGGTTATCGCTCTCTCTGGTTCCCAATGATTCCTGAAAATGGCAAGAACCATCTCTTTCATTTTTCAGTTGGGGATCTTCGCTTAGGCGGTCAGCGGTTACTGGCCGATCCAAATCTTGGTGCGCATTACGATTATCAGATCAACGGCAGTTACTTCTATCCGCGAGGGGCATCAGGCTTGGAAGAGAAACCAGTGCCAGACCCGACACTAGCTCCGCTGATTAGTTCGCATGGCCTGCCCGTTGGCCAGTATACAGTCTCAGCAGCTTATTTGCTTCCCAATGGATCAGAAACAGCAAGAACATCACCACAGCTAATTACTCTGGCCTCTAATCAGCGTGCGATCCTCTGCCATCGCAATGAGCCAGTTCAGCAAGGCGTAACGGCCACGGTGATCTATGTGCAAACTTCAACTGGCCTGTTCAGGTCAGTCTTCCCTCGCAACTTCGTGACTTGGTATGTCAGCAGGCTAGGCACGCCAGCGAAGTTTCCCCAGCCTAATCCCTCTTGGATGAGCAATGCGTTAGTGGAAGCATTAGACAGCGATGCAGAGGTCATCGTTCTTGACACCGATCTAACCGTCGATGTTGGTGTGGTGGTGCCATACAAGCCGAATATCAACGTCCGGCGTATCCTAAGCGAGAACAAAACGGTTACGGTCAATGGAACCGGCGAGCTACTGACCGTAAACGCTGAGCCGCACATCTATCTTGAAGGTTTGCAGTTTGCGGGACCGACCACAACGCAGGGAATAAATTTTGTCGATCACAACGGCGGTTGCAACTTCTTTTGTCACTTCACTCGGTGCAACATACGACTGGGTAGCGGATACTGGCTTTGTGTTGATGATGCCGGTGGGGTCGTGCCTAACGGTTCGCCACTCTATGTCACAGGTCACACCGTTAGCGAAGTCTGGTTTGATGATTCTTACTGCCAGCAATCCGCCTACATCGCTGGGTCGCAATCCGTAGATTTCTTCTTCTCCCGACATCGCCAAGACGTGAACTGCGACGGCAGCTTAGAAACGGCGGCGATGCACCTCAAGAGCAACAAGTTCGTCACGGTCAATGGCTGGTGGCCGGACAACTCTGCTCATTGCCTTTTGAACTTGCATAACGAAGCCGGGCCGATTTCGGTGCAAGTGCAAAATCTCTTTTGCGACAAGGCTATTCAGTTCTGATACAGAAAGGTCAGAACGTGGGCGGGACCGTCAGCATATTGTTCAGCAATATGAATCGTGAATCGGGGCCGCAGGCGTTATGCTTCTCTCCGAATGGCCCGCTAACCTTGAAACTCGATTCGTTTATTCATGCTGCGCCGAAGTGCTACGGGAATGTGAAGGCGTTTTCTGTTAATCCATCAGAAGCGGCGCAAATCCAAGTGACGGGTAATTAGGCAGGTACAGTTTTGTCCCACAACGCAATCAAGGCATCGGTTTCTTTCTTTTCAAATGCTGACCGCAATTGTGCGAACAATTCTTTATCGAATTTTCTAACCCAAACACTTCGTAAAAGAATGGTCATGCTTGGATTGTCTCGCATTACTTCAATGTGATTACCTTGCCTTGCCACTTCTTTCATTTTGATTGGTTCTAATCCAAACGCTTTAACGATGACATCCATCTCTATGCTCTCCCTCATTCGGAATCGGGCGGGTGGGGTTATAAATCTCTGGCTTCGTCGAATAGATCGTTAATAGCAATAGCTACCGTGTTGGATGGCTTCAATCGTTCCTCCAAAACCAATTGGCTAATTACCCTGTCGTATTCAGCGCCTCTCCGATTAACAATAATGAGAAAATCTCCATTCTGAGTACGCTGGATACTCAGCCTTTCGTTGTGCTTAACTTTTGCAATCAATTCCCAAGCGTCCATCTCATCCCGTTCCTTTCTGCGGATAGGTGTGGGTTCGTGCTTTGAATTGATCCATAAAATCCTTGATGTCTTGTTTGCTTCCTTGGTGGGAAGGATCAGTCATTAGAACGTGAGCAACATCGGTTGCTAAATCAGTTGCACTTTTTCGCCAAGTGATTTTGCTTTCTCCCTCCGGCAACTCCGGCCTGCCCTCGGCGGGAAGGAGCGAGAGGATGGTATCGCAAAGTCTTTCCACTAGGGTAAATTCGGATTCACCAATGCCAAAACCAAGCACTCCATGAGATGCCCGAAATTTTATCTTCTCGATCTCATCGCGTGTTAGCGTCATTTGCGGCTGGCCTCCGGGATTGAATGGAAAATTTCCTCTTTTTGTTTTGGCGTGGCGGGGGTCATTTCATGCTCTCCACAGGAAACTGTTTCAGCTTCGCCATCAGCAATGGCGCTTCACTTTCCTTTATCTCGATCTGCTTAGTCTGCTCGTGCCAAACAGAAAACAGATGCGGATACCATTCTTCTTGGTCCGGTTGCGGCGCAGCCTTGTACTCTTTGATAAGCGTATCCGCCATCGACATCAGCAGGCCAAACTTGCCGCAAGCGCGGATTAGATTGACGGAAGTATTAACCCAGGCAGGCCGTTCAACCGTCTCTTGCTGCTGCAATTGTTGTGGTTCACCTTCCCCGGGCATTTCAATAACCTCTTCGCCTTTAGGCTGCTCGAATGCGGCCGGAACAGCCTTCTGACTCGTCAGGTGCTTTACCCGTCCCTGCGGTAAGGCTGAGCTATCCTTGAATGTCCCCTCGATCGGTTCATCATCCGGCTCGTCATGCTCAATCGCCTTGGCCAGCATCATGTCGGTATCGGCGTAAGTCTTGAGCGCACGCTTGATAACCGTCTTCTTGAACATCTCCCATTCGTCCGTTACCCAAGGGCCGGTTAAATTCCCCTCTCGGTCTTTGCTCTTGCTCCGCTTCTTAATCTTCATCAACTCGTCGTAGGACATGAGCAAATAACGCCATGAGCCATCGGCAAACATGATCTTGGCGTAAGCGCCACGGACTTGCGTTCTCTCGGCATCAATCTCGTAAGTGTGCAGCAAATGCTGCTTATCTCCGCGCTCGCCATGTTCAAACACGTCGCCTTTACAGACAACCTCGGCGTAGCAGTCTTTAATCGTCTTGGATCTGCGGGCAACGGCAACGATGCCTTTGTAATCAGGCTGGAATTGAGCCTCCATCACCCAATTGTTGCCGCGTTTGTTCTTGTACGGCACCGCATGCCCGAGCCGGCCATCTATGGCCAGTCCAAGCTCTGCAGCTCCGAGAACAGCATGGAAGATGCTTTCCAGTGAGCATTCCATCAGCCGGGAATTGCGGCTCATGGTGAGCATGGCCCGCTTGACTAGCCGATCGCCTTGCCCCTTCATGAAGTCAGGCAAGACTTCTTCGATGTGCTTGACGCGCTGGACAAGGAATGAGTTAGCCAGCGTTAGCGGCGAGTCGGTTTGTTTCTTACCGTTTGGTGCGACGGCGGTTGACATGGGGTTTCTCCTTGCGGGTTAGCATGAACAGGCGAAGTACTTGGCTCTTGGGTAACTCTTTCCAGTCACAATTTCAACATGATCCCAAAACTCATCAGGTATGTCTCCACTAGCATCTTGACCGCCAAAGAATAGATACTCACCGTCATTCTCGTATCTGTAATACCCATCCTTCGAATCAGATCCGTAATTTGTTACAGCCTTCATTACGTCTTCGTATTTTGGGCAATTGCCGCTATTGCTGCAAAACTCACGCAACCATTCCTCTGAACGAGCCTTTGTCTTCGCGTCATCTGCTTGTGCTTGTGGTGGTCGTTCTTCAGACTTCGCTTGTAGTAGTTGTTCTTCAGGGAAAGATGGGTGCGACCAAACATGACGCAAAGATGTGATCTTGCGCGGATAAATCAAAAGCCAAAATCGCTCACCTTTTTTTACTCTTAGGCACAAGAAAGGATCAACGATACCCAATCCCGCCCCCGGGGCAGTCTCGTAAGCAAGTCCATCGGTAATAGTTACATGATCGCCAGGTTGTAACTTTTCGCCAGCAACAACCGGCTCAACGGCAACATGGATTGCATCACGCTTTTGATTCTCGTCAATAATCGTACCAAGCGTCTCAAGCGCGTCTGTTGACACGCTTCGTTTGTCTGCGCTCACTTCTTTTCTCCTTGCGTTTCGGTATTGGTTTTCCGTTTATCCAGGCGTTGCTTCTTGTGTCCACGACGATTGGATGCCAATAGTCGAAAGGCGATTGTTCGTCCAGAAACTTGTCCAGAGATTGCATGACGACGGCGTTCTTCTTCAATCCAGTCTTGGCGCAAAACTGTTTCAGCTTTGCTGCCGTTGGCTTGGGAAGACTGAGGAATAGATGCAACCTCGGCATTAAAACATACTCCTTTGAACCAGCGGATTCGCTATCGCACGCCATACAACCGCATTCTTCCCAGAAGCGTTAACCCGCCGTTGCCCGCTGTCCTCGATCAAGTGTTGCTTGTTCAGTTCGGTGATTCGCGGTCTGATGGCCAGAATCGACTTGCACATTCTGTCAGCAACCTCATCGGCGGTTAGTGCTTCTTTCTTGAGAATGCGCAGGCAAGTGTCGCGGAGCGTCTGGGCCTCAGATTGGACCGGCGCAGCCTGGGCGGAAGTTGGTGCTGCGCCTTTCTGTGAGCCTGGGGTTGTTGGGTACATTAGTCATACGACCTGTGAATAGCACAACCATCTGTTCCGTTTGCTCTGCACGAACACCCTTCAGAGATCATGTTTGCAACATCTTTCTTTTTCACAAAGCCACCTTCCTCGATGATGGCGATTATGTACTTTCTCAAGTCCATTGCTACCAACATCCTCTTTTTTTCTTCTTCTGCTATCTCTGCGCAGGCTTCACAGTGACCTGAATAGGGGCCGCAGAAATTACCGTGGTTGCAAACGGCCATATCTTTTTCGTTTAGTCGGCACGGCTGACCGTAATGGTTCGTCATTGTCATGTCCTAAGAGATAGCTGCTAGGCCACCCAATAAAGCCCACGAACAGAATAGAAGTCTTGACCTAGCAGCCGTAAGAGAGCATAATAAGCATCGGTTTTCTTGTCAAGCTGTACTGCACATTTTTGTGCAAAAGGAGTTAACATGCCAGCGGGAACGCGTGTGGACAAAGCCTACAAGGCCATGAGGAAGAAAGGCTACTCGGCTGGTAAAGCCGCTCGAATTGCGCAAAGCAGAACCGGCCAGTCGCTCGCCACAGGCCGAAAGCCTAAGCGGAAAAAATAAGCAAAATAGTGTTGAAACGCGGATGAGCTTTGGTTAGAGTAATATCCGCTTATCCGTATGACTGTTAACCCCGAGTTCGTATGCTAGCTTCAATCTCCCCTTCTTGCCGTCGTCGCCGCTCGGGAAACACGGATAAGCCTCGAAGGGGATAACTACAGGCCGCCAGCTCGCAATGGGCTGGTGGCCTTTTCTTTCCACTCTGCGTGGATGCGGAGGGCGGTTGTGTCGGAGTACCCGAAGAGGGAAAAGTTCTTCTCTCACCGTTTTACTCGCCTGATGGCAAAATGTTGTGTTGCGAATGACATCGGCCCGTTGGCTACATGGCTACTGACCGTGATAGTTCAAACAGAAGATGCCAGCCATTACCGTCGTGGCGTGACATTTACCGATGGTCAACTGGGTCCAATAGTCGGATCGACTAATTGGCGCGCGCTCAGTCGGGCGCGTCAAAAAGCAATAGCTGCAGGATGGTTGCATTACGAACAAGGACACAAGGGGAAGCCGTCAACCTACTGGGTTTGTATTCCTTCTGTATCTGAAAATATTGATGACAACCCAACTGACGAATCGTTCGACGAGATACATTCACCCACAAAAACGCCTATGAATAATTCGGATTCACCTGCTGAAATGCAGGTGATAGCGCAGGCGAATGGTCAGTCGAATATCGCAGAAACAGACGATTCACCTGCAAATTTGCAGGGCATAGCGCAGGCGAATGGTCAGGACATTCAACCCTACCCCTGTAATAACAATATCCCTAACCCTAATTCTATTAAAATAAGCGACAAACAAATATCAAACAGCAGGGCTGCAGCACTAGCACATGATTTTTGTTTCTATTGGTCTATGCGTAAGGGAAGTTGCAAAACGCCCCTATCAGCGATTGACATTGAACCGCAGTTCACAGAACACCTCCGCCTTCATCCCGAAGATTACGAACACCTAAAAGACGTTGAGATACCAAGGCACGAGCGAAACAAAAACGAATGGCCCGACGTGATGTTGCGGCGGGCCGAGAAACGCCACGAGGGAAACGCCAATGGATCACGAAAAGGGCCGGGAACTTCTAAAGAAAACTCAAGAGGCAAGCCCGCCAGTCCAACCGGAGGTGGAGGATGGGAAACTTACAACATCCCCGTTTACAGAAGCGGTGAGCAAGATAACTCAGAAGGCGGTGACTCCAAACCGGGATGTTTACCAACCTCCGTCGCTAGCTGATTACATCAAACGAACGGTCGAGTATATAACTGACCCGCACGCAGAAGGAAGGATCGATGTTCCCCTACGCGCGCTTAAGTGTGTTGAAGCGGCACTAGCCGTCGAAGGCAAATGGAAGCAGACATTTTTAACCGTCAAGGAAAAATTAACTAAAGGCGAAACGATTTTACTTTATGGTCCTCGGTGGACTGGCAAGACTGTTTTGGCTATGGCGCTCTGGGCAGAGATAAATAGGTTTTGCCACCGCGCGGTATACGTTAAACAAATTGAGTTGTTGAGGAAAATGCGTTTATGGTTTAACAATCAAGATGAAGGAGAGTACTACTCTTACACTTCAAGGCGCAACAAAATACTCATCATCGATGAAGCTGGCGTTAAAGTGAGAGGGGATCAGCTTAGCG
>Ga0247666_1000288_pt1 | contig 15296 bp, 14 predicted proteins | sample CNK07_metaG_FD_183025 | JGI IMG/M metagenome (GOLD analysis project Ga0247666, IMG submission 183025) | Soil microbial communities from Purdue University Martell Research Forest, Indiana, United States - CNK07 | ecosystem: Environmental > Terrestrial > Soil > Temperate forest > Bulk soil...
CGGCCCGGTTTCGCCTTTGGGACCAGTGATGCCGTTCGGGCCTGTCTCGCCCTTCGGACCAGTGTCACCCTTGGGGCCAGTCTCGCCGTTCGGGCCGGTTTCGCCTTTGGGGCCAGTGATGCCGTTCGGACCAGTCTCGCCCTTCGGACCGGTGTCGCCTTTGGGGCCAGTGATGCCGTTCGGACCAGTCTCACCCTTCGGACCAGTTTCGCCCTTCGGACCAGTTTCACCGTTCGGACCGGTTTCGCCTTTGGGACCAGTGATGCCGTTCGGGCCAGTCTCACCCTTCGGACCAGTTTCGCCCTTCGGGCCGGTTTCGCCGTTCGGACCGGTTTCGCCTTTGGGGCCAGTGATGCCGTTCGGGCCGGTCTCACCCTTCGGACCAGTAACGCCGGTGGGACCAGTTGCTCCGGCCGGTCCCTGCGGTCCGACTTCGCCCTGCGGACCCGCGGGCCCCGGGGTGGTGGCAATCGGATCGGGGAAGAAGAACCCGAGGATGTCGATCGTCAGGTCAGCGCCCGCATCTTTCGTCATCATGCCGAACGCCCATCCTCCGCCCAGCATTACGCCTGCTTCGTCAGTCGAATTGCCGTTGAGGTGAATCGAGCCTACGGGCATTAGCTCGGGACTCAGAAGATCGGGATTGAAGGTAACGACCTGTCCATTGCTGCTTCCATTGGACGTCATCACACGGACGGCGATCGCAACCGCCTTGTCGGGGATTGCGCCGTAGCAGGGATTGACGAAGTTGTCGACCTGCAGCGGTCCCCTCACCGTGTAAATCCGGCGTTCCGCGATCGCGAAGGCCGGTCCACCCCACGGCGCCGGGTATTTGTCGGCCGCAAGCGTGCTGACAAACCGGCAGGGTGTAACCTCCTGAAATGTTGCCGGAGGCATCGTGCGGGTGCCTTCGTCTGTAACGATCTGCAAGGCGGTACGGACTCCCATCCCGGGAATCGTGTAAGGCGACGATCCGGTGGCCTGTGCATAGAGTGGCGCCGTCAAAATCATGACTGCTGTGCCTACCAGCAGGAGCCGCGCGAATGACTTGATTGCTTTTCTCATTTCGGTCTCCCTTTCTGACAATGCGCAATCGGTTTGCGCTGGTTTGAAGGATGCGTCCTTCAATGACAAAAGGACGGGTCATGCTGACGCAGCGAACGTGAGCGCTACGCGCGTGAAGGCGTGTCGCGCCCCACACGCGTTCCGGCTGCACGTCACAATCGTCTTAAGAGCGCAGGGCACGCCGACGCAGAGCGGCCCCGGATTCACGGATCGAACTTTGAACGCTTACCCGAAGGTTCAGGCCGCGTCGTCGAGACGATGGGCAGGTACGCCGCTCCACTTCTCGCCTGCACCGACGCGAGTACCCGGCAGGAGCACGGCGCTCGGCAGCACCACGGCATCAGGGCCGACGATCACGTCGCCCATGATCGTGGCGTTTTCGCCGATCGTCGCGCGCGCACCGATGACGACCGGCGCGATCGTGAGATGCCCACCGCCACCGTAGTGCGCGAACATCCGCACACTGCCGCCGATCACCGCGTCATCACCGATCGTGATGAGGCACGCATCGGAGATCAACTCCGTGTTGATCGTGGTTCGCTGGCCGATCTTCATCCCCATCGCCCGCAGGAACCAGATGCCGAACGGCGTGAAGGTGACGAAGGGGAGGAACGTGTAACGCACCAGGTAAAGCAGACCGTTGTGGACATACCAGGGCACGGCGGCGATGGTGAAGTAGCCTCCATGAAACGGCCGTACGCGCGTCGGAAGCACGAGGTTGTACAAGGGGACGACTACCAGTAGCGTCAGCCCTGACAGAAAGAAGCCGAAGCCGGCGCAGCCAGCCAGCGCGAGAGCATGCAGCCAGGGCGCCGAGCCCGACGTCCGCTCATTGATGTACAGGAACAGACGCACGGAGGGAAAGGCCGCCACTGTCAATGCGGTGGATGCGAGAAGGTACAACGCGCAGACGAGTCCAATGTGCCACGTCTTTTTCAAATGACGGATGCTGCGGTCGATCCAGTTGACCGCGGGCGGACTGGGCGCTTCTGGGAGAGCGACGGTGTGTTCCATGCGTTTCTCCGGTTCACACCATAGTTCGCATACACGGCGCGGCGCGCAGTGCACAGCGCACGCGGACCCGTGACGGCTGTCGTTGCGGCTTCTCAACGAATGAGTGGAAGGTTCAAGGCGCAACAAGGCTGTCTGACAGAAAGGACTCTCCGTCGAGTTTCTGTTCGGACATCGCGCGATCCTGATCACGTGGATGAGTGCTGCCGGTCACCGAACCGTGTTCAGCGAGCCGATAAGGTGATCAATGTCTCCGCGACGCCCGACCGCGCCGCTTCTCCCGAGGCGAAAGGTAGTGCAGCGTGTCTCATCCGGTGGTCTCGCCGATGCCTTCGCAGCCCTGTACCACGTGTTCCGCGCAGCGTTCATTCTGTTCGCTCCCCAGGGAGCTTCACGCCGTCTTCGAGTCGCTCAAGACGAGCGTTACCTTCGCGAAGGGAGAGGCTGCATTTCATGAGGCGGACCCGTGCCACAGCGTATTCGTCGTGTGCGCCGGGAGCATGAAGCTGGTGGCCTCTTCGAGCGAGGGAAAGGTCCTGCTGCTGCGCTTTGCGGGTCCGGGCACTCTTCTCGGCCTTGCAGAAGCGATGCTCGAACGCCGTCCGTACCAATGCTCCGCGATCGCCGCGGAGGCCTCTGCGCTCTCCGTCATTCCTGCAGAAACCTTCGTCCGGTTCGTGACAACGTATCCTGAGGCGTGTCTTCGGTTGACGGTGGCGCTGAGCGAGCATTACAAGGTCGCGCAGCGGGAAACGAAGTTTCTCGCCATGGGAGGCTCATCGGCCGCGCGCCTTGCTCATCTCCTGCTTGAAGAAGCGTCGGCCCACGGCATACTCGCAGAGGATGGAATCCATATTCCATTGCACATCACGCATTCGGAGATCGGCCAGTCGATCGGCACGACGCGCGAGACGGTCACGCGAATCCTCGGAGAGCTGGACCACAGCGGTCTCATCGAGCGGACGGCAGACGCGATCATCATCCACGGTACGGAGGAATTGACCCGCCTCGCTGCGTACTGACGGCTACCGTTGCGATTCACAACGAATCGACGGAGGGTTTCGCGCGACAAGGTCTCGTGACAGAAGGGAGTATCTGCGTCGAGACGCACGGATACCTGCGATACTGATCGTCTGGCGCCGCCCACTTGAACATCAATGCGTAACATCGAACATGCCGCAACGCTTGCCTTCGACGTTCTGAACGCGCTGAGCGACAACATCGCGGTCCTTGATTCACGCGGCGTCATCGTGGCCGTAAATGACGCGTGGATCCAATTTGCTTCTGCCAACGGCGCTGCAGACGAACGGTTCTACGTCGGCACCGACTACCTTTCGGTCTGCGAAGATGCCCTTGCGCGCGGCGAAGACGGACCGCTCGAACGAATGACTGATGGGCTGCGCTCGCTGCTCGCCGGAAACTCGGACGAGGTGTCGATGGAGTACCCCTGCGACTCGCCAACGGAGAAGCGATGGTTCGCGTTGAAGGTGACGCGGCTTCGCGGCGAATCGGGAGCGGCGGCGGTGGTTTCGCATGCAGACATCACGCAGCGAAAACGAATCGAACAGTCGCATCGTGAGGCCGAGCGCCTGCTGCGTACGGTGCTGGAGGCGCTTCCCGTCGGCGTATGGATACAGGACTCGGGTGGGCGGATCGTCCACGGAAACCCCGCCGGGCAACAGATCTGGATGGGCGCCCGGTTTGTTGGACCCGAGGAGTTTGGTCAGTACAAAGGGTGGTGGCTCAGCACAGGACTTCCGGTGGCCGCAGAGGATTGGGCGGCGGCCAGAGCCATTCGCAATGGGGAGACATCGATCGGCGAAGAGATCGAGATTGAATGCTTCGACGGAAGCCGCAAGATCATTCTCAATTCAGCCGTCCCGCTCGTCGGCGAGTCTGGCTCGATCGAGGGAGCCATCATCGTCAATCAGGACATCAGCGCCCAAAAACGCGACGAGGCCGTTGTCATGCGGGCCAAGGAAAGCGTGGAAGCAACGAGCCGTGAGCTGGCCGCGGCACTCGATCGCGAACGGACGCTCGGGCGTATCGATGATCTGACCGGCCTGACCAACCGGCGGCACTTCTTCGATCTTGCGGCCCATGCGGTCTCGGAAGCGGCGCGCTATCACCATGGACTGGCGCTGGTCATGTTCGACATCGACAACTTCAAACACACCAACGACACACTCGGGCACCAGGCCGGCGACCTCCTGTTGAAACGCATCGCGAAGGTGGGCCGCACGCATCTGCGCGAGTCCGACATCTTCGCGCGGTACGGCGGCGACGAATTCGTGATCCTGCTTCCTCACACACACGCCCACGAAGCGGCCCTGGTTGCCGACAGGATGCGCGGCGATCTTTCTGCGCAGAGCATCGTCATGAAACAGGATGTCGTCGCGGTGACGATCAGCAGCGGAATTGCCGAACTGTTGCCGCAGAACGACTCCCTCGATGCGCTGATCCACCGCGCCGACATCGCGCTGTATCAGGCAAAAAACGAGGGACGGAATCGCACAAAATTGTTCATGGGCGGTGAAGACCTCCGGCTATTTTGAGGCGGGAGAATCCACGATCTAGATTGTCGCTGCGCGCTTCCTCGGGCCTCGCTTCCGGAGAGTGACGCGCTCGCTCGGCGGCGAGGTATGGGTGTCCCCTTTCGCCAGCGCGGTGAGCAGATCCGACGTCGTCACGATGCCAACCAGACGTTCGGCATCGACAACGGGCAGACATCCGATGGCGCGTCCGCGCATCACTCCGGCCGCATGCCGGAGCGTTGCTTCCGGCTCGATCGTGACGACGTCGCGTGTCATCGCGTTCTCGACCGGCTGTTCATCGCCGGCACGGGCGAGATCTTTGCCCGCGATTACGCCGACGATCTGTTTTCCGGTAACGACCACGAGGTGATCGATCTCATCGGTACGAAGTGTTTCCCGCGCAGCGGAGATGGTCGCCTTCGGGGCGATGCTTACGACTCTCTTCGACATGACATCCTGGATTCGCATGAGTGCCTCCTGGGGAACGGCGTTCGGAAGAACGTCCCTGCGAGAACATGGGTCGCTGCGCATTGGCGAGCGATGATGCGTGTCGCTCGCTGGCGTGATGCAGACTGTTCGTGGTGCGGTTAAAAGTCACCGCATCTCGCGAGCCGGTCAGAAGCGGGAAGGTGCCTGGCGCATCGCAGCGTCCAGCCGTCCGTCGCGGTGGTAAACGTCGGGTGCGAAGTGCAGTTCGCCTGACTCGTCGATGAAGGCGGTCCAGTAGAGGACGTGAACCGGAAGCGGCTTCGTGACCGGAATCGTCGTCTCGATGCCCCGCTCCGACTCCTGCACGATGCGGTCGCGCGGCCATTCGGGCCGGTCACGCAACAGCCACTCGGCCAGATCCACAGGCTTCTCGATGCGCATGCAGCCGTGACTGAATGCGCGAGCGCTGGCCTCGAAGAGACTCTTCGCGGGAGTGTCGTGCAGGTACACGTCGTACTTGTTCGGAATGTTGAACTTGATCAGCCCGAGCGAGTTCCACGGCCCGGGTGTCTGCCGCAGCTTGCCGCCGCGCAGCACTTCAATGTGCTCACGGGCCAGGTAACCCGGAGTGCGATGTTCCTTCGGCCACAACTCCTTCTCGGCGATGCTGTCAGGCACGTTCCAATCAGGGCTGAAGACGACTTGCGTGATGTTGCCGCTGAAGATCGGCGTGCGAAGGTAGTCCTTGCCGACGACGATCCGCATCGACATCACGGGACGGTCGTGTTCCGTCAACACGAGCGAGAACGCGGGAATGTTGATGAGAGCGTGCGGATCGCCGAGGTCGGAGGGAAGCCAGCGCCAGCGCTCGAGATTCAGCTCGATCTGCCGCACACGCGCGGTCGCTGGGATATTGAGCTCCGCGCGCGTGCGAGGTCCCACCACGCCATCGGCGCTGAGGCCCTGCAGCGATTGGAATCGCCGCACCGCGTGATCGAGAGAGGCATCAAATTCGTCGCTGGCCTGCGCAAGATCTCCGCTCGCAACGAGGCGCGCCGCGAGTTGCCCGACCATCGGGCCGCGGTCGCCGAGCTGGAGCGATTTCTTGGCGCGTATTACCGGCCATCCGCCGGCCGCGGCAATGCGCCGGTATGTCGCAAGCCAGCGGCGGAGCGCGGCGTACTCCGGATGTGCGGGCGGCATCCGCGCGATCGCCGCGCGCACGTCGTGCAGCTCGAGCGCGGTCTCCAACGCAGCGACGAGATCGTTCCCGCGCGGCGTCAGACACCAGGTCGGCTCGATCGATTCCGGATCGACGCGGCCCGAAAGCAAGTGCGAGGCGAGCAGAAAGAACGCGTCCGTGAGCAGAAGGTCGCGCTGCTCGGGATCAGACGTTCGTTCGATTGCTGCGAGATGGTAGTCCGCCGGATCGAGGCCGTCGTTCTTGGCATCGCGAATGGCGGCCAGCAGGTCGTCGCGATCGCGCGCGCTCCACGCCGGTGCAAACTGCCGGCGGCTGTAGAAAAGCGGAAGGGGACGCGACGCACAGATCGGATCGCCTCCGATCGTCACGATCCGCCCCTGGCTCAGTGAGTCGATCGCCGAGTGGATCGTGACCGCATCGCCGGCTGTCGCGTCAGTGATCGGGACAGCGAGACTCAGCGCAACTGCGAGGGCGAATCGGAGCACGTAACGATCGTCCTCTATCGTCCCTCAAGCTGCCGCCATGCTGCTCACACTGCGGCGTGAGCCCGGTCACTCGCCGTGCTTCAGAACGCTCAGCACGAACATCGCAGACGCAATGCCAACGATGCACGGGCCGAGAGCCAGATGCGAGTAATGCGCAGCGATGAAGCCGGCGCCCACCGAAAGCATGCTGGTGACGGCGGAGACGAGGAGGTTCCTCACGTCGAGCGGCACGTTGCGGTCCGCTTCGATCTTCTGCGGAACGTAGCCGATCGTGACGCCGTCACGCCACGCGATGGTTCCTTCATGCGGAACGATCCCCAAAAGGCTCTTCAGAAGAATGGTCTTGCCGCAGCCATTCGTGCCGATGATCGCCAGGCATTCTCCGGCGACGATGTCGAAGCTGACGTTGCGCAGGATCGTCCGGCGATCGAGAGTGACGCCGAGATTCTGTATACGGACGATCGGACTGGCGATATCTGCGGACGGCATGGTGTTTCCTGCGTGATCGTGATTACACGCCGAAGCGTGATTGGCTCCGACGGTTGTGATCACGCTTCCTTGTGACGCGGCCACGTGTCCACCATCACGCGAGAGGCATCCGCGCATCACGACCTTCGCGAACCGAAGGGCCGACGTTGTACGGGAAGGAAACGGGTTACATCATGAATACCAATCTCTTTGAACGGATCCTTGTCCCGACCGATATGAGCGCCTTCAGTGATCTGGCACTCCGCTACGCGCTCCATTTCAACGAGCGCCTCGGCTCGAAGATCACGCTGTTGCATGCCGAGGAGATCTCGTGGTTGTCTGCCGATCATCCGATCGGCTACTACTTCGAGAGTGTTCCCGAAGCCAGGACGGCTCTGACAAAAGAGCTTCACGAATACGCAGCCACCCATGTGCCGCCGTCAACAGCAGGCGCAACGACGTTGTTCGAAGATGAGGCGCCGGAGCTGGCGATCGTCCGGATCGCTCGCGATGTCAAAGCGGACCTCATCGTGATGGGAACGCACGGGCGGCGCGGGATCCGGCGTGCGATCCTGGGCTCGGTTGCAGAGTACGTTCTGCGCGAGACGGACGTCCCCGTCATGACCGTGAATCCGGCACGATTCGCGACGGGTGGAACCATCGGCATCAGGACGGTGCTCTGCCCCGTGAACTTCACCGCCATCGCACGCGCGGCACTCGATCAGGCCAGCGCGATCGCGGAGTCGTTCGGCGCGCACCTCGTGGTCATGCATGTGTGCGAAGGAGGCGAGCCACAGCTCTTCTCGGACGTTCAGAACGAGTTCGGCACCTGGGTCGACCCAAAGATGCGTGCGAGAACGCAGTACAAGGAGATCGTCGTCCATGGCCACGCGGCCGAGCAAGTGCTCGCCGTCGCCGATCAGATCGACGCGGACCTCCTGGTGATCGGCGCGCAGCACAACCGCTTCGCCGACATGACGGTCATCGGTGGCACCACCGAGAAGATCACGCGATTTGCGAAGCGCGCGGTGATGACAGTCATTCGGAAAGCGCATGCGGCTCAGGCAACTGCGACAGCAGCGTGAGAACACGACTGCTGAACCGGAACGCCGAGAAAGAAAAGGAGCAGCCATGAAAGGCTTCGTGCAAGACATTGAGAGTGCCGCAGTCAGGAATGATGATTTTCGCCGCGTGCTGTACACGGCCAGACATTGCCAGCTCGTTCTCATGGCGTTGCGCCCCGGGGAAGAGATCGGTGCGGAAGTTCATACGCTCGACCAGTTCTTCCGCGTCGAGGAGGGGAGCGGTGAGGCGGTGCTCGATGGCGTTACTACGCCAATCCAGGCTGGCTTCGCGATCATCGTCCCGGCCGGAGCGAATCACAACATCATCAATACAGGAAGTGTCCCGTTGAAGCTCTACACGCTGTACGCGCCTCCCAACCACCGTGACGGCGTCGTTCACCATACCCGCGATGAGGCGGAGCGCGATGAGGAGCACTTCGACGGGAAAACCACGGAATGAAGGGTCGAGCGTGAAGCTGCTGCCGTCGATATGACTACGCAGCCCTCAAACAGGGAATGACGAACGAGAACAACGATCCCTTTCCAACTTCGCTAGTCACCTCGATGGTTCCCTGGTGAGCTTCGACGAATCCCTTGACGATGGCCAGCCCCAGTCCGGCGCCGCCGCAGTGGCTCGCCCAAACCTGCCAGAAGCGGTCGAACAAATGAGGCAGTTCCGCGGCAGGAATCCCGGGACCGGTGTCGGCGACGGAGAATCGTGCTTCGCCGCGATCGCCCTCGACGGTCAAACGCACACTTCCGTTGTCCGTAACGCGTAGCGCATTGCTGACGAGGTTCGCCAGGATCTGGATGAGGCGGCTGCGGTCGGCGACAGCGGCGGTAGGAAGCCGGAGGCATCAACCTCGAGGCGGATGCCTTTTACTGCCGCGGCTGATTCGAACATACGCCGCATTTCCTCCATGACGCCGGCGGCATCCACGTCCGCGCGATCGACGGTAAAACCGCCACTCTCGATTCGCGCGACATCGAGCAGGTCGGCTACAGGCGACTGCATCCGGCCGCACGAAGCAGAAATCTGGTCGAGGAGCTCTTTTCTCTGATCCTCATCAGCGGTCAGTCGAAGAAGTTCCGCACTACTCTTGAATTCTGATCGATTCCGGCGATCGTCCGTCATTCAGATGTGAGAGCGCTGCGATGGAGATTGTCCAGGTAGTGAATGAACTCCGTGTAGGCATGCACGTACCGGCGTCCTGCGTCGATGCTTTCGTTGGCGTGTTTTCGTGCTTCGATTGCGGCGGCGAAGCGCCGGTGCAGTTCCGATCGAATCGCTCCGGTGAGCGTTGACTCCATGCTTTCGATCGAGTTTCTGTTGATGGCGTTATCGCCGAGTTGGACTGCGAAGTTCGGCGTGTACTCGGTACCTTCAAGACCAGTGAACGGCTCACCCTCGGACGCCCTGTGAACGCGGACTACCGTCTCGAAGAACCACTGGTCCGCGACGTCACGTGCTTTGTCGCCACTTGCGCGCGCGGCGAGCGTGCGCTCAAACGCGCGGCGGATTTCCGGTTCGCTGGCTGAGGGTACCCATCGGAGTACCAGCGTGACGTCGCCTTTCGTCAACGCGGCACGAGCGTCCGCTACGACCGGCCCATTGATCCAATCGCAATGGGCAAACACTGTTTCCGCTGCCAGGCTGATTACGAGGACGATGAAGACGATCTGTTTCTTCACGTGATGACCTCCGGCGAAGACCCTATGCTCCGTCGCCGGCAGGCGCGGCGACACGGCTCACGGAGTCCAGTGATCCAACGTGCGCTCGGACGAACACCTTTTGTATCTCGACGATCACGATAGGCAACAGCACACACATCGTCAGCACAACGGCATCGATGGCGGAAAGGGGAGAGAGGTCGAGGAGACGCGCCAGCGGACGGAACGTGACCGCAAATATCTGCAGTCCGATCACTGTGGCTGCCGCGGCCCAGAGGTGGAAGTTATCGAAGAGGCCGGCGCCTGCCGACAGTACGCGCGAGCGGCAGTTGAACGTATGGCCGAGCTGCACTGCGACGAGCGCGGACAGAGCGATCGTTCGAGCGTGCGCCCCTTCGCCCCATGTATGTAGCGCCCACACGTAAGCGGCGAGAGCGACGATGGCGAGCATCGCCCCTTGCCACCCGATCAGCAGGAGAAATGACCGGTTCAGAAGATCGCCGCGCCGGCGCCGCCCATGCATGCGCCGCGGCTGCGGCGGCTCGAGCGCGAGTGCAAATGCCGGGAAGATGTCGGTGACTACATTCATCCAGAGGATCTGCAGCGGCAGAAGAGGAAGTGGAAGGCCGGCGATGATCGCTGTGAACACCATCAACACCTCGCCGAGATTGTGAGAGAAGAGCAGGTGAACGAACTTGGTAATGTTTGCGTAGATCGTCCGCCCTTCTTCGATCGCGGTTACGACGGTGCCGAGGTTGTCGTCGGTCAGGACGAGATCGGCGGTCGCCTTCGCGGCGTCGGTGCCGCTCTTGCCCATCGCCACGCCGATGTCGGCGCGCCGCAGCGCGGGGGCATCGTTCACGCCGTCACCGGTTACGGCGACGACCTCGCCAGCGTTCCTGAGAGCATCAACCACTCGTAACTTGTCCTCGGGCGTAATCCGGGCGAAGACATCCGTCTCACGAGCAAGCCGGGTCACCTCGGCGTCGCTGCGGTCCGCGAGCTCGCGGGCGTGAACGACGACGGGCGGCTGATCGCCGCTGAGTCGCAATTCTCGTGCGATTGCTCGCGCCGTCTCGACCTGATCGCCGGTCAGCATCACGATGCGTACGCCCGCATCATGGGCGCGGGCAATTGCCTCCGCCGCCGCGGGACGCGGAGGATCGGCGAGTGCAGCGAAGCCGAGAAAGGTGTAGCCGCTGGAGCGGTTCCGATCATCGCTGCTCTTCGCGAAGGCGAGGATGCGGAGCCCGGTGGATGCGAGCTGTCTGTTCATCGCCGATAGCTCGGATAAACGCTCGGCGCTCAAGTCGCTGCACATCTTCAGGACCACCGAGGGAGCGCCTTTGAGAGCGAGCAGACGAATACCGCCGGGGGTCTCGTGCAGCGTAACCATGTGCCTCGTGGCCGGGTCGAACGGCACCTCGAGCACCTTGCGATGCGTCCGGCGCAGCTCGGCGACATCGATGCCGGCGTCCGAGGCTGCAACCACGAGCGCGACTTCGGTCGGATCGCCGACGGTCGCGCCGTGCTCGATGACGGCATCGCTGCAGAGCGCTCCGATGCGGAGGAGCTCGCGTGAATCCGCGGCCTCGATCCGGCGCACCGTGAGTTGGTTCATTGTCAACGTGCCGGTCTTGTCGGTGCAGATCACCGTTGTGCTGCCGAGCGTTTCCACGGCGGGAAGCTTTCGCACGATGGCGTGACGACGGGCCATGCGCAGGACGCCGACGGAAAGGATCAACGTGGTGACGGCCGGAAGCCCCTCGGGGACGGCAGCCACGGCCAGACTGATTCCGACCTCGATCATGGCCCACAACGGATTTCCGCGAAGTGCGCCCGCGATGGCGACCACGGTACCGATGCCGAGGACGATCCAGACGAGCGTGCGTCCAAGGGAGGCGAGACGTTGCTCCAGCGGCGTCGGTTGCAGCTCGATGTCGCGGACGAGGCGGCCGATCTTTCCCAGCTCGGTCGCGTCTCCCGTCGCCGTCACGACCGCGTGCGCCCGTCCGGCGGTCGCCAGCGTCCCGAGGAAAACCATCGATGTGCGATCGGCTAGCGGAGCATCCGTCGGGACGGCATCCGCAGATTTTGTGACCGGAGCGCTTTCTCCGGTGAGCGCTGCTTCCTCGACGCGCAACGCCATCGTTTCGAGCAGCCGGGCATCCGCGGGAATGTGTGCGCCGGGATCGAGAAGGATCACGTCACCCGGGACGAGATCCTCCGCGTCGATGTTGGATTGCACCCCGTCGCGCAGAACACGGGCCGTCGTCCGCACCTGAATCCTGAGGCTTTGGAGGGCGCGCTCGGAACGCCATTCCACGACGAAACCGACCAGCGCGTTGATGAGAAGGACGCCGATGATGGCGGATCCCTCGGCGGTGTCGCGCGTCGCGAATGCGATCACGGCTGCGGCGCCAAGCAGCGCGATGACGATACTGTAGAACTGCCGTAAGGCAATGATCCACAACGAGCGGCTGGCATCGCGGATAACTACGTTCGCTCCGAAGCGCTCCCGCTGTTGAAGCACCTGAGCAGCGGTGAGCCCTCGGCTGCCATCGACCCCCAGCTCGTCCGCGATGACGGCCGCTGGCCGTGCAAAGGGGTTAGCCGGTAGCTGCGGACTTTCCACGCCTACAGCCTAACGTGAGGAGTCAAGCGCGACGCGAGCGCCGTCACTTTGCTGTGTGACTCCGGACGCGGTGCGGAAGCCGGAATCGGAACATCTTCGCCTCATAAGGCTGCGGTGACTGCAGCCAATGGTCGAGAAGGTGCGTTGTCATGACGATTCTCTGTGCCACCGATTTTTCACTGCCCGCAGCCGATGCTGTTGACGTCGCGGCGGATATCGCCAGGAAACGAAGCGAATCGCTCCTGCTCTGGCACGCCGTGGAACCGCAGGCCGGCGATCCCGTCACCGGCTACTTCGAGCCGGTCCGCACTGACCGTGCCGCACGGCTGGAGAGCGAAGCGGAGCGCATTCGCGCACTTGGCGTTGCTGTGGAATGCAGCACCGTGATCGGCTGGCCGGAAGAAGAGCTCCTGAAACGATTACCGGCGGATACGTCGCTGATCGTTGCTGGCGCGCGTGGACATCGGGGAGGCGGCCACTGGCTCGTGGGGAGCGTCGTCGAGCGCTTCGCGCGCGTCGTCACCGTCCCCATGCTCGTTGTTCGTGACGCGCCCGCGCTGCGCGAGTGGCTTGGCGGAACGCGCAAACTCAGCGTCGTCATCGCGTCGGACTTGAGCGCTGTTTCCGACTTTGCTCTCCGTCGATCCAACATCCTGCAGAAACTTGGCCCTTGCGATGTCGAGCTTCTCTTCGTCGAATACCCTCCCGCTGAGTACGACCGCCTGGGCGTGTCGGGCCGGATCTGCCTGCATCGGCCGCACCCTCTGATCCATGAGGTGCTGACACGCGAGCTCGTCGAGCGCGCTGCCACAATCAACCTGGGCGGCGGCGTCACCACCCGGATCGGCAGGACCCTCGGCGACACGGGTCCCGTGATCGCGCTGGAAGCAGAGGAGGCGAATGTGGATCTCGTCATCGTCGGTTCGCATCAGCGAAGTGCGATCCGGCGTGTCTGGTACGAGTCGGTGGCAAACAGCGTCCTTCACTCCGCGGAGACGAATGTGCTGCTCGTTCCTTTCCACTCAGCGGATGAAGATGTCCGCGCGCTCGAGTCGCCGCGCCTGACGACGATCGTCGCCGCGACCGACTTCTCGCCGTGCGGGAATCACGCCGTGGCTTGGGCGTGCGCGATGGCCCGGCCGGAGACGCACGTCGTGATCGTCAGTGTGGTTTTCCGGGAAGCCGAAGCGGACGAGGCATCGCGCGAACTGGACCGGATCAAGGCTGCGCTTCCCCTATCGGAGGCTGGCCGGGTGGATACGGTCGTATTGGTTGGAAAGGACATCGCCGCGACGATCTGTGCGACCGCCGAACGTCTCTCCGCCGATACCGTGATCGTCGGCCGGCATACCAGCTCCCGTGTCGCTCACGTCCTCGCCGGTTCTGTTTCCGGCGAGGTTCTGGCCCGCAGCCGCCGCCCCGTTCTCGTGGTGACCGATCCGGCAACGATCTGATCGTGGCTGCCGGAACCCTTTGCCCATCCGCAAATCGAAGATCAGGTTTGCTTATGAGGTCGTGAGCTCGGGTTTTGTCGCTGTCCTCGCCTGGTACAAAATATCCCAGACGGCGATGAACATCGCGGCGATCACCGGCCCGATCACCAGACCGTTGATGCCGATCATGGCAATGCCGCCTACGGTGGAGATCAGCACGACATAGTCAGGCATGCGAGCGTCTTTACCCACCAGGACAGGACGCAGAACGTTGTCGATCAGGCCGATGACGAACACGCCCCATGCGATCAGGAGCAGTCCCTGCCACGTTGAGCCGGTGACGAGAAGGTAAATCGCGACCGGCAGCCAGACGACGGCCGCTCCCACAGCCGGAAGCAGCGATAAGACCGCCATCAGCGCCGCCCAGAGGATCGGTGCGTGAATGCCCAGAATCCAGAAGATCAATCCTCCCAAAGCTCCCTGAATGATGGCGACAATGAGGGTGCCCTTCACAGTGGCGCGAAGGACCGCTGTGAATTTGCTCGAGAGCCTGTTCAGATGTTCGGGTTGAAGAGGGATCGCCATTTTGATGCGCTCGGACAGCTCCTCCCCGTCACGGAGCAGAAAGAAAAGCAGATAGATCATCACCAGAAACTCGGCCGCGAAATCGAGCGCGTTCTGGCCGAGGGCGAACGCCCGCGAAGCAAGAAACCGGCTGCTGTTCGTCAACGCCGCAGACAATCGCTCCTTGATCAGGGCCAGCTCCGTCAGACCAAAACGGTCGAGCAGGTTGGCGATCCAGACAGGCAAGGCATCGAAGACCTTCTGAAAATAGCGGCTGAAGTCCAGCTCTCCCGCTTGTACCCGCTGAAAGGTCGTCGCGGCCTCGCGCACCATCAGCGCCGCAATCACAGACAACGGCAGGATCACCATCACGAGGATGATGATCAGGGTCGCCAGGGCAGCGAGCGTGGGTCGCCGCCGCAGACGCCGCAGCAGCCAGCGATAAAGCGGCATGAAGAGTATCGCCAATGCCATCGCCCAGAACACGGCACCATAGAACGGCCAGAGGATCCACACGAAGAGGATCGAGACGCCGATCACCAGAGCCATGAACGTCTTTTCCTCGACGCCGTTCAGCATTCGCAATTATCTCCTGCCGGAGACGCGCACACCGTCGAGAACCTGATCGGAGGGGTGCAACACGATCGTGTCACCGGGCCGCAGGCCGCTCCTGATCTCGACTTCGTTGTCACTCATCTCGCCGGTGGCAACGGTCTGCATGCGTGTGCGGCCG
>Ga0247666_1000293_pt1 | contig 15159 bp, 15 predicted proteins | sample CNK07_metaG_FD_183025 | JGI IMG/M metagenome (GOLD analysis project Ga0247666, IMG submission 183025) | Soil microbial communities from Purdue University Martell Research Forest, Indiana, United States - CNK07 | ecosystem: Environmental > Terrestrial > Soil > Temperate forest > Bulk soil...
GCTCCCGCGTCGTCGCCGAGCACCGCGACCGGTTCGGCCGCCTCGACGTGCTCGTCAACTCGGCCGGGATCGGGATCGGCGGGCGAGTCGAGGACCTGCCGGCGAAGCACCACGACCTCCAGCTCGCCGTGAATCTGCGCGGACTCTTCCTCGTGACGCAGGCCGCCATCCCGCTCCTGCGGGAGTCGAAAGGCTGGATCGTCAATCTCGCCTCGATCGCCGGCACGCTCCCGACGCCGGGGCTGGCGACCTACGGCGCGACCAAGGCGGCGGTGATCGCACTCACCCGTTCGCTGAACGACGAGCTCGACGCCGACGGCGTACGCGCGATTGCGCTCTGCCCGGGCTTCGTCGACACGCCGATGGCGCAGTGGTCCGGCATCGAGCCGGGCGAGATGATCCGTCCCGAGGACTGCGCCGAGGTCGTGCGCATGTGCCTGCGCCTCAGTCCCCACGCTCGCATCCCGCAGGTCGTGATCGAGCGCATGGGCTCCAGGAACGGGGACGTGAGCTAGAGCTCGCCCGGCGTGCGGATGATCTTCCAGATCATGTAGAGCCCGAGCACGGCGGCGAGGCAGAAACCCGCGATGCCGAGCCAGTCGACGGCGTGCGCGCGCACCAGCAGCAACGATGTGTCCCTATCGGACACGTCTCGGTGCCAGGCACGGGGCCATGGCCTAAAGGGACGATGGGGCCACCCCGAACGGCAGATCTGAGCGGTCTGAGGCCCAGGACATGGCTGGTCTGGACGCGTCCCGGTGCCTGGCACCGAGACGTGTGACGCGGAGACATGGCCGCAGGGGCGGATCGTCGACGCAACTCAGAGACCGGTTCGGCTCGAGCCGATGCTCGACCTCGCGCGTCATCACCTCCAGGGACTCCTGCTCGATCAGCGAGACCGGGTCGAGCTCGGGGTCGAGGATCCGTGCGATCGAGTCGGCCCTGTGCGAGCGTCTTGCCCACGAGCGCAAACGAGGTGGGAAGCCGAATGTCGCGCCGGATCGCCGCGCGAGGAGCGCGAGCCGCCCGTCCTCCGTCAGCAGCACGTTCCCATGGTGCGGGTCGGCGTGGTAGACGCCCTCGACCACGACCTGGAACACGTAGGCGCGGAAGAACTCGCGCGCCAGGAGAGCGACGCGCTCGCGCTCGAGCCCGTGCCCCGCCTCGACCCGGCGGCCCGGGATCAGCTCCAGGACGAGCGCGCGCTCGGTCACGTACGGCTGGATCACGCGCGGCACGACGAGCGCGTCGAACCGCTCCACGAGCCTTCGGACGAGCTCCGTGTTGTGTGCCTCCTCGACGAAATCGAGCTCGCCACGAAGGTGCAGCTCGAGCTCGTCCGCGAGCTCCTCGAGCTGGATCCTCTGCGCAGCCTCGGAGCGCCGAGCTATCAGGCGAACCGTCGAGCGCAGCACCGCGAGGTCGAGCTCGCGTGGTGAGCAGGCCGCGGTGAGTCTGTGCGATCGACGCGGCGGCCAGCGGCTCCGGATCCAGGCTGACGAACGCGTCTTCGCCGAAGTCCTCGAGCAGCACGGCCTCGACCTCGGCGAAGGGAACGGCCGGAACCGAGTCGACCAGATGCCCGACCTCGTCGATGTAGACGTCCGGCAGGAGATCAGGCCGCGATGAGAGGAGCTGCCCGAGCTTGCTGAAGGTCGTGCCGAGCTCCTCGAGGCCGAGGCGAAACGCCCGCGCGCCCTCGCGCGTCGCTCCCGCCGGCCGGACACGCCGATCTCGGCAAGGACTCGCCGCAGTCCACTTTGCTGTGCGACCCGCCCGACGGTGAGAGCGCGCCGCGCGCGCTCTAGACATGCGCCCACGAGGACGTCGTGCCACCCTTGGCGACCTGGGAAACGCAGGCGGAAGCCGCGTGTGTTCCCAGGTCGACTAGAGGCCGCCGCCGTCGCTCATCCCGTGACCGACCGGAAGACGGAAGCAAGCAAGGAAGTACGCGCAGAGCGATGCGATGAGCAGGAGATAGATGAGCCGTGATTTCGTCAATTTCGTCACCTCCTTCCCTTTCTAGAAGCGGACGTCCTGGAGAGCTTCCGCGGCCGTCCGGTACAGCTCGGCCGCCCGTTCGTGATCCCCCCGTCGAGCTGCCAGGTCGCCGCGTGCGACCCAAGCGGCCGCGCGGTGGCTACCTGATCCAAGCTCGCCGAAGCTCGTCTCGGCGGCGGCGAACGCCGCCTCCGCCTCGTCGAGCCGTCCCTGTTCGAGCAGCGCGCGCCCGAGCACGAGCTGAGCGCTGCCGATCTCGTCGATGTAGTCGACGCGTCCGTCGAGAAGGTCGAGCGCCTGGCGCGCCTGATCCTCCGCCTGCTCGACGCTGCCGGTGCGCAGGTGGATCTGCGCGAGCGACGAGACGGCGCGACCGGCGTCGGCGTCCCGCCCCAGGTCGAGCGCGATCGCGAACGACTCCTTGAGCAGCTTGACGGCCTGGTCGGTGTTGCCGAGCAGGAAGTTCAGGCCGCCGAGATTGTTCGTGAGCTGGCTGACGTGGACGCGGTCGGCGAGCTGCGAGTAGGCCTCGCGGGCCCGCTCCGCGTAGTTGCGCGCCAGCACCCAGTGACCCTCGCGGTCGGCGATGAGCGAAGCCTGGAAGTAGGCGGCGCCGATCGTGCGGAGATCTTCGACCCCCTGCGAGAGCTCGAGCGCGCGCTCGACGTCGTCCCGTGCAGCTTCGAAATCCCGCTGCCGCTGCCAGCAGCGCGAGCGCCACGAGAGGATGTTGGCCTTGAGCGCGTCGCACGGCAGACCGGAACGCTCGGCGAGCCCGAGCGCCTCGTTGAAGAGCGCGAGCGCCGTCTGCACGCTCGTGAGCTGGTAGCGGCAGCAGCCGAGCCAGAACAGCACGTCCGCCCGCTCGACGTCCGAGAACGACTCTGCCTCGGTGACCGAGCGTGCCTCGTTGAGAAGCTCGACCGCGGCGCGGTGATCACCGGTTCGCATCTTCGCGAGACCGGTGCCGCACAGCGCGCGTACCTGCAGCTCCGGCATGCCGGTCGCGCGGGCCGCGGCGACCAGCGGCTCGAAGGCTTCTGCGGCCTCCGCGTCCTGCTGCGACTCGTACAGCGCCTCGGCGCGCGAGAGGGCTCCCTCGAGCCGGGTCCGCTCGTCGGTCGCGACCCCGTTCTTGAGGAAGCCTGCGTCGACTCCGAGGCGGTCGGCGAGCCATTCGATCGTGCCCTCGGTCGGGCGCGTCTTGCCACGCTCGATCTGCGAGACATACTCCTTCGAGAAGCGGTCGCCGGCGAGCTCGGTCTGCGTCAACCCCGCGGCGACGCGGAGCTGGCGGAGCCGTTCCCCGAGGCGGAGTCCCTCAGGGCTGGTCCTGCGAGCGGTGCGGCTGGCGGTTTCTCTCATGGGCATGTTCTCGGCGCGCTTCAGTCAAGCGCATACTTCACTGAAGCGCAAGTTCGGCAGTTCAGCCATCCCTCGATCGAGCGTATTCATCGCAAAAGATCGGTCAACCATGCGGAATGCAGAATCACTTGACCGAGCTACTTGACGAGCGCCCGAGAGGCTCCTATAGTGAGCGCACCTTGCAACCAGGCCGGACGCCAGGCCGAGGTATGCAGGGGGCGCGCCGGAGATCCCGGCGAGGAACGGAAGCGGGTGGGCCGCAGATCCGCTTTCTAAGTCCCGTCAGGTATGGCGCGCCTCTCGAGAAGGCCCCGGAGCCGCAGCCGGGGCCTTTTCATTGGGGCGCCTCGCCCGCTTCGCCGGCGCAGGCGCGCTTCGCGCGCGTGCGCTCGGCTGTGCTTTTCGGGCGCGGCAGATGAGAACTGCTAGGTCAACCCCGGAGCCACGAGAGGCGGGCTGCGCGGATTGCCTGGAGCTCGTCGTCGTCGAGTAGGCCCACTCGTCTTCCGACCATGCCGAGGATTCCACCCGCGAGCATGATCCACGCTTCGGAGTCGGCGTCGCGTTCGGCGGCGATCGCTCCCTGCGCCTGGCCGCGGCGGACCAGGTCCGCGACGAAGTCGTGCACTTCGCGCATGTGCCCGCGCAGGTGGCGCTTCAGCTCGCCGTCCTCCGAGGCCTCGCCCAGCGCCTGCACCCAGAGCTCCGCGAGCTGGAGCTTCGACGACCGGACCGAGACGTGGCCCTTGCCGATCGCCTCGATGGCGGCGCATGCGTCGGGCGCCTCGTCGAGCGCCCGCTCCCACGTCTCGCGCGTCCTCGCCCACACGTGCTCGAGCGCGGCGAGATACAGCTCGCGCTTCGAGGCGAAGTGCCGGTACAGGATCGGCTCCGAGACCCCCGCGGCGCGGGCGATCTCCGCCGTGGTCGTGCCGTGGTAGCTGCCCTCGGTGAAGAGGCGGATCGCGGTCTCGATCAGGTGCTTGCGACGGTCGGCGGCCGCCATCCGAGGAGCGGCGACGCTCACGCCGCGAGCTCCGCGATGTGCTCGCGCACGACCTCGGGCCGCGTGCGCACGACGACCACGGCGACGATCGCCGCGGCGAACGTGATGACCGCGCCGACGGCGAAGCCGGCATGGAGCCCGTTCACGTAGTCCTGGGCGGCGAGCGGGCTGCCCGGCGGGTGATGCAGGTACGAGGCGACGATCGCGCCCATGACCGCGATCCCGAGCGAGCCGCCCACCTGGCGGAAGCTGTTGAGGACGCCCGAGCCGACGCCCGCCTTGTCGACCGGCACGGCGCCCATCGCGGCCGAGGTCATCGGCGACATCGTCATCGCCATCCCCACACCGCCCAGGATCATCGACGGCAGGAGCGTCCAGAAGTCGGAGTGGACGGTGACGCGCTCGTAGAGCAGGAGTGAGATGCCCACCAGGGTCATCCCGGCTCCCATCAGCCAGCGCGAGCCGACCCGGTCGGACAGCCTGCCGGAGAGCGGCGCGATGAGGATGATCAGCGTGACCATCGGCAGGAACGCGGCGCCCGCCTGCGTTGCCGAGTAGCCGAGGATGTTCTGGATGTAGAGCGAGACGAAGAAGAAGACGCCGAACATCGAGAGCGAGACGAGCATCGCCACGATGTTCGCGCCGGTGAACGACCCGATCTTGAAGAGCGACAGGTCCAGCATCGCCAGCCGCTGGCGCTTCTCGACCACGATGAACGCGACGAGCAGGACGGCCGCGGTGACGAACAGACCGAGGATCTCGGGCGAGCTCCAGCCGTGGCTGTTTCCCTCGACGAGCGCGTAGCTGAGCGAGAAGAGGAAGCCGATCGAGGTCACGAGACCGGGGAGGTCGATGCTCTGCTCGGCGGAGGTGTCGCGCGACTCGCGGATCGCGAACTGGGAGACGACGATCCCGAGAATGCCGACCGGGACGTTGACGAAGAAGATCCAGTTCCAGTTCAGGTTCTCCACGATCAGGCCGCCTCCGAGGGGGCCGATCGCCAACGCGAGGGCCGACACGCCCGCCCAGATCCCGATCGCCTGCCCTCGCTGCTTCGGCGGGAAGGTGGCGACGATGATGGAGAGCGTCGCCGGGTTCATGAGCGCTGCGCCGACGCCCTGCACCGCGCGCGCTCCGATCAGGAAGCCTGCACTCGGGGCGAGCCCGCACGCGAGGGAGGAGAGCGTGAAGACCGCCAGCCCGAAGACGAAGATGCGGCGGCGTCCGTAGAGGTCGGCGAGCTTGCCGCCGGTGATCAGGAGCGAGGCGAACGTGAGCGCGTAGGCGATCACGACCCACTCCAACTGCGAGATCGACACGTGGAGGTCGCGCTGCATCGTCGGCAGCGCCACGTTCACCACCGTGTTGTCGAGCATGATCATGAAGAGGCCGAACGAGACCGCCGCCAGCGTCACCCACTTGCGGTTCTCCTCGGCCAGAAGGACGTTCATTACCCGAGCTCTCACGTTGGTCCCCCCGTGCGGAAGTTAGCGTTCACTAGGTTAGCGGACGCTAACTTGTCTCCGCCGCGACGCGACGCCGACCGGTTTTCGCCTGTTAGGCTGAAACTGCTATGAGACTGGCTCTCGCGCAGATCGACCCGACGGTCGGAGACCTCGACGGGAACCGCGATCTGATCCTCGCGCGCATCGACGAGGCCCGGGCGGCCGGCGCCGACCTCGTTCTCCTCCCGGAGCTCGCCGTCACGGGCTACCCGCCCGAGGATCTGCTTCTCCGGCCGGGCTTCGTGCACGCCGCGCGCGACTCGCTCGAGCGCATCGCGGCCGAGACGCAGGGCATCGTCGCGCTCGTCGGCGTGCCGCTGTTCGACGGTGTCCTCTACAACGCCTGCGCGATCTGCGCGGACGGCAAGATCGCCGGCTGGGCGAAGAAGTGGCACTTGCCGAACTACGGCGTCTTCGACGAGAAGCGCTACTTCTCTCCCGGTGGCGAGCTCGCCGTCGTCGACGTAGCGGGGACGAAGGTCGGGATCACGATCTGCGAGGACATGTGGGTCCCAGGGCCTCCGACGACCGACCTCGCCGCGGCCGGTGCCGAGCTGATCGTCAACCTCTCGGCGTCCCCGTTCCACGTCGGCAGAGCGCAAGAGCGCGAGGCCATCTTCTCGGCGCGCGCGCAGGAGAGCGGCGTGCGGGTTGCGCTCTGCAATGCGGTCGGCGGCCAGGACGAGCTCATCTTCGACGGGCACTCGCTCTTCATCGGGAGCGACGGGACGGTGCTGGCCCGAGCGCCCGGCTTCGAGGAGACGCTGCTCGTCGTCGACCTCGAGCGGCCGGAGGAGACAGGGCTCGCCGCGCTCGGCGACGATCTCGAGCAGATGCGGTGCGCGCTCGTCCTCGGCCTCCGCGACTACGTGGCGAAGAACGGCTTCGACGCCGTCGTCGTCAGCGTCTCGGGCGGGATCGACTCCGCCGTCACCGCCGCCCTCGCCGTCGAGGCGCTCGGCCCCGACCGTGTCCACTGCGTCTCGATGCCGTCCCGCTACTCCTCCGCGGAGACGCGGGCCGACGCGCGCCGGCTGGCGGAGAATCTCGGCTGCGACTTTCGCGAGCTGCCGATCGAACCGGTCGTCGAGGCCTACACCGGCGTCCTCGCGGAGTCGTTCGCCAGGCGCGAGCCGGACGTCGCGGAGGAGAACCTGCAGGCGCGGATCCGCGGGACGCTCGCGATGGCGCTCTCGAACAAGTTCGGCTGGCTGCTCATCGCGAGCGGGAACAAGTCGGAGCTCTCGGTCGGCTACGCGACGCTGTACGGCGACATGGCCGGTGGCTTCGCGCTGCTCAAGGATGTGTTCAAGACGGACGTGTTCCGGCTCGCACGCCGCCTGAACGAGCGGGCGGGCCGCGAGCTCGTCCCCGAGTCGACGATCGACCGCGCGCCGAGCGCCGAGTTGCGCGAGGGCCAGCTCGACGAGGACTCGCTTCCGCCGTACTCCGAGCTGGACCGCGTGCTCGAGGCGTACGTCGAGGATGACCGCTCGCTCGACGAGCTGAGCGCCGACGGCTTCGACCCGGAGGTCGTGGCACGCGCGGTCGCGCTGATCGACCGGGCGGAGTACAAGCGGCGTCAGGCGCCTCCGGGGGTGCGGCTGCGGCCGAAGGCGTTCGGCCGCGACCGGCGGACGCCGATCACCAATCGCTGGCGGAGCTGAGTCGCTCGGCGAGGTCGAGCGGCCGCGTCGACACCGACCCCAGCTCCGGAATCGAGAACCAGCGGAGCTCGTGTGCCTCGGTGAGGAATGGCGGCCCGAAGAGCTCGACGCGAACGAGATAGACGCGAGAGAGGAAGCTCCCGAAACCGGGCTCCTGCAGTGTCCAACCCCGGAGCTCCCAGAGCAGCGGGCCGAGGGCGAACCCGACGAGACCGACCTCCTCCTCGAGCTCGCGGCGGAGCGTCTGCTCGTCGGCCTCTCCTTCCTCGCGGCCGCCTCCCGGGGTGGTCCACCACTCGCCGAACTCGTCTTGGTAGCGGAGCAGAAGGATGCGGCCCTCCTTGTCGACGACCGCGGCACGGACGGTCTGGCGTTCCGGGAGGCCGCTCTCCCGCCCTGCCAGCTCGCGGAACCAGCGCACGCGCTCGTCCCACGGCACGGCGGCGTTCGCCGGCGAGGTGGACGGGAGGACGAAGAGCTTCGTGTTCCCGAGCGTCCTGTCCTGTACGCCGAGCTCCGGCCGGACGCCGAAGGCGCCGCGGTACGCCTCCTTGCCGACGAAGGCGAGCCAGCGCGGCCGCAGCTCACGCGCGATCCGCTCGAGCCGCTCGGCGGAGCCGGCGAAGTCCGCGCGCCGCAGGTCGCCGGAGCCGGGAGTCGTGCGGTACGCGGCATTCGTGACGCCGATCCCCTCGTCGAGCAGCGAGAACTGCTCGGCGGGCTCGTAGAGGCGGGACGTCAGCTGCGCCGCATGGAGGAGGCGCCAGAAGTCGTTGCGTGGGTTGGCGAAGTGCGCGCGGGCGGCGGCGGACACGCGACCCGGGTTGATACCGACGAAGACGACCCGGAGATCCGGAGCGAGCACGTCTGGCACGTCGCTCGGAGTCCCGTCTTCCCCGGCCATGTCCTTTGCGTGAGCCACGTATTCCCCCATGGGGGAGCGAAGCTCCCTTTGCGAACGGTAGGCGACGAACCGTTACGGCGGGATGGCAACTTCGCGGCGGAAGTCGCGGCGGGTTACGCGGCTTCGGCGGCCGCCTCTGCGGCGTCGAGCTCCGCCATGAGCTCGTCGGTCCTCGCCTCGATGCGCGCTTCGAAGTCCCGTCTGAGATCCTCGCCCGACACGGAGAGCTCATACCGTGGGCGCCGCGGCTCGACCTTGACCAGGGTCACCGTCGAATCCCAGCCGCCGTATAAGCGGACATAGCACTCCGTCTCCGACAGCGAACGCAGTCGCCGCACGTGCCGGAGCGTACGACGCGTCCCGGACGGAGCCGGAACTTCTGAGACCATGCGGTGATGCCCGTCAGAGCCAAGGAGCTGCGGTATGCGGTCGATCTCGCGGCCGACGGCGAGCTGCGTGACGAGAGCGGCGTCGTCCTCGACGTGCCCGCCGAGTGGTCGCCCGAGCACCTGCTGCTCGCCGGGCTCGTCCGCTGCTCGCTCAAGAGCCTCGCCTTCCACGCCCGGCGCACGGCCGTCGAGGTGCGCTCGGCGTCCGGCAGCAGCCGGACGCTCGTGACGCAGCGCGAGACGGACGGCCGCTACGCGCTCGTCGACACGGAGGTCGAGCTCGCCGTGGAGCTCGCGCCCGAGCCGGAGCCGGACACGCTCTCCGAGCTCCTCTCGCTGGCCGAGCGGGACTGCTTCGTCGGCTCTTCCCTCACCGCGAAGCCGAGCTATCGCTGGGTCGTGAACGGCCGGACGATCGGTTCGTGAGCGCCACGCTGACGCCGCCGCGGGAGCGGCTCGACCGTGGTGAGGGCACGGGTCTCGGCCGGCCGTGGCTCGTGATCGTGCTCAACGACGACCACAACACGTTCCAGGGCGTCGCAGCTGCGCTCTCGGCCGTCGTCCCAGGACTCTCGTACGACGGCGGGATGCAGCTCGCGAACCGGATCCACAACTCCGGCCAGGCCGTCGTGTGGTCGGGCGTCCGTGAGCAGGCCGAGCTCTACTGGGAGCAGCTGGGCGAGCGCGGGTTGACGATGGCGCCGCTCGAGCAGGGATGAGCTCCGAGCTCGACCGCATCAGGGCACGATTCCCCGCGCTCGCGTCCGGCACTGCCTACCTCGACGCACCCGGCGGGACGCAGTGCCCGCAGTCCGTGATCGACGCGATCGGCGCATATCTCCGCGAGTCGAACGCGAACCTCGGCGGCGCGTTCGCCGCCAGCCGACGCAGCGACGAGCTCGTCGAGCAGGCACATGCCACCGCCGCGCGCTTCCTCGGCTGCCGCCCCGAGGAGACGATCTTCGGACAGAACATGACGACGCTCAACTTCGCCCTCACACGCGCGCTGGGCCGCACGCTCGCCGCCGGCGACGAGATCCTCGTCACGCGTCTCGACCACGACGGCAATGTCGCGCCGTGGCTCGAGCTCGCCCACGACCTCGACCTTCGTGTCGGCTTCGTCGAGATCCACGACGACACGACGCTCGACCTCGCCGACCTCGAGCGAAAGCTGACGGAACGCACCCGCGTCGTGGCCTTCCCGCTCGCCTCGAACGCCGTCGGGACGATGCCTGACGGGAACCGGATCGTCGAGCTCGCCCACGAGGCGGGAGCGCTCGTGTGGGTCGACGCCGTCCACTTCGCACCGCACTGGCCACTCGACGTCGCGGCGCACGAGGTCGACGTCCTCCTCTGCTCGCCCTACAAGTTCTTCGGCCCGCACCTCGGTCTCGCCTTCGGCCGGGCGGAGCTGCTGCGCTCGTGGCGCCCGTACAAGGTTCGGCCGGTGGCCGACGAGCCGGTCGGCAGCCGCTTCGAGACGGGAACGCTGGCCCACGAGCTCCTCGCGGGCTTCGTCGCCGCCGTCGAGTACGTCGAAGAGCTCGGCTGGGACTCGATCCGTTCGCACGAGCGCGCGCTCGGGCAGCGCTTCCTCGACGGCTTACCCGACTGCTGCACCCTCCACGGCCTTCCGACGATGGACGGCCGAGTCCCGACCTTTGCGTTCAGAGCCGACGGCTTCACGCCACGGGAGGTCGCCGAGAGGCTGGGTGAGCGTGGGATCGCGGTCTGGGACGGCGACTACTACGCGGTCGAGGCGATGGAGCGGCTCGGTCTCCAGCCCGAGGGCGCCGTCCGCGCCGGCTTCGTCCACTACAACACGTTCGCAGAGGTCGACCGGCTCCTCGAGGCGCTCGGCGAGCTCTGACTAGGCGGCGTTGTCGGCCTTCGCCGCCTTCGCCGCCGCGGCCCAGCGCGGATCGTCGCGGCGGATCCGGTCGGGCTCGCGCCCCCGCCGCTCGGCCAGCTCGACCGTGAGCCGCTGGAAGAGCACGACGTCCACGGCCGGATGCCGCGTGGGCAGAAGGTCGACCTCGCAGCCGAGCTCGCGGAGCGCCGCTGCAGCCGCGGCCGCCCGCTCCGCACCCACGGTTTCGCCCTCGAGGACGAACGCGCGCACCGACTCGTCCACCGCGGCCAGGTAGCCGTGCAGCAGCTGCTCGGTCTCGTACGCCTCGGCCGCCACCCAGGCGCCCTCGCGGAGCTTGAGCACGGCCTCGTGTGCCGTGGGAAGCACGCGCCCCGCGCCGGCCACGAGGAACCGCTCCTGCTCGCCGACGACGGGCAGGTCGGTCGCGAGCGCCTCCTCGACGGCCGCCGGAAGCCACCCGATGTCCTCGCCGTGCAGCGCTGCGATCGCAGCGACCGCGCAGGTGTAGCTCGCGGTATGGCACCAGCTCTCCTCGATCTCCGGCGTGCAGACGACGACCTCGTCGCACAGGTCGGCGATCGGCCCGTCCGCCCGTCCGGTGACCAGCCATCGCGGACCGCGCCAGGCGCGCGCAGCCTCGAGCGTGAGCGGCGTCTCGCCCTCGTGCGAGACGAGGACGAGCACATCGGCGTCACGCTCCGGGCGCAACACGAGCTCGAGCGCCTGCACCGCTTCGCCCCCGGTCATCGCGGCGTGGAACGACGTCCCGCAGCCGGTGAACAGGAGTCGCGCGCCCTCGGGGAAGTGCCTGTCGGTCGGCACCTGGGCCAGCCACTTCGGCTGGGCGGCGATCGCCCGTCTCGTCTGCTCGCCGTGCATTCGCAATACGTCTATACGATCGAGCGCTGTGACGGTGTTCCAACGCGACACGCTCGACAACAACCTCCGCGTCCTGACGGCCGACCTGCCGCACGCGCAGTCGGTCGCGGTGCTCGTGATGCTGGCCGCCGGCTCCCGCTACGAAACCGACGATGCGCTGGGAATCGCGCACTTCTCCGAGCACATGTTCTTCAAGGGAACCGAGAGGAGGCCGAGCGCCCGGGAGCTCGCGGGAGCGATCGACGCGATCGGCGGCGAATTCAACGCATTCACCGGCAAGGAATACACGGCGTACTACGTCAAGTGCGCCGCCGAGCACCGTGACGTGGCGCTCGACGTCATCGTCGACATGCTCCGCAACTCCCGCTTCGAGGAGGAGGAGATCGAGCGGGAGAAGGGCGTGATCGTCGAGGAGATGAACATGTACTTCGACACGCCACGCGACTTCATCGGCGGCGTCTACGAGACTCTCCTGTGGGGCGACCAGCCGCTCGGCCGCGACATCATCGGCACCAAGGAGACGATCCGCGACGCGACGCGCGAGACCTTCACCGGCTATCTCGATCGCTGGTACAAGCCCTCTCGCATGGTGCTCGGCGTCGCGGGCCGCATCGGGGACGGGCTGCTCGAGCGTGCGCAGGAGCTGCTCGGCGATCTCGCGGACGGCGAGACCGGCGAGCCCGAGGCCACCGCGCCGTACGCGAACGGCCGGGTCGTCGTCCACACGAAGCAGTCGGAGCAGGCGCACGTCGTTCTCGGCGTGTCCAGCCTGCCACTCGACCATCCCGACCGTTATGCGGTCCAGCTGCTCGCGACCGCGCTCGGCGGCGGGATGTCGTCGCGCCTGTTCAGCGAGGTGCGTGAGCGGCGCGGGCTCGCGTACTACGTCTACGGGCTCAACCACAGCTACACCGACGCCGGCACGCTCTACTCGCAGGCCGGCGTGGACATCGCCCGCATCGACGACGCCGTGGGGACGATCGCGGGGGAGCTGCGCAAGATCGCGGCGGAGCCGCTGCCCGCAGACGAGCTCGAGAAGGCGCGCAACTTCGCGAAGGGCCGTTTCGTCCTCCAGCTCGAGAGCCCACAGGGACTGATGCTGTTCGGCCTGCGGAAAGAGGTGCTCGAGCGGAAGCTTCCCGACCCGGACGAGGTGCTGGCCGGGATCGACGCAGTGACGAGCGACGACGTCGCCCGGGTGGCGTCCGAGCTGATCGCGGCCGACCGCCTGCGGCTGGCGGTGATCGGCCCCTTCGACGACGCGTCGCGCTTCGAGCCGTTGCTCGACGGCTGACGCGCCAGGCGAGAGGACGCTGCCCAGGGAGAGTGCCCCGTCATCGCCCGGCGCTCGGGACGTGCGGTTGAAGCCTTCTCGTGGGTGTGGCCGTGCGCCCGCCCGGTTGCCACGAGCGAGCGCGCCGGATGTCCAGACTGCGCGGTTAGTGGCCGGGAGGCGGGCCGGGGGGGCCAAGGATTTCGAACCCGTTTCGCTTGGCGATGGGGGCGAGTCGTGCCATGTCCGGGTGGCCTTCGGCCGGCGGCGGCACGACACGTTCGAGGGCGGGCTCGCCGACTTCTCTTTGGAATCCCTCGAACTGCATCGGTGCGAACCCGACTAGCGCTCGTGCCCCGCCTGCCTCTGCGTAGAAGGTGTGGGGCACGCCTTTGGGGCCGAATGCGAATGAGCCGGCCTTGAGGGAGAGGCGGCTGTCGCCGACCCAGAAGGTGAGTGCGCCGTCGAGGACGTAGAACCATTCGTCCTCCTCGGGATGGACGTGCCAGGGCGAGCCGAGACCCTCTGGCACGACGACCTCGACCAGGCCGTATGCCCCGCCGGTTTCCTCGCGGCCGATCTTGATCGTTTGCAGCATTCCGAGCAGCCAGAACGCCTCACCCTCGTTTTCGTGGAGCGCGTATCCGAGCTGTGCTCGCTCCGGAGCGATGGCAGCCATGCCTGTACTCCCTTCCCGGTTGTTGATATGGTTCGCAACAATCTATGAGCAAACAGTTGCAGAACGGACTATCTACTAGGGAACGATCGTTGTCAAGCCCTTCGCCGGAGCGTCTGCGCACCTGGCGCCTGTTCTTCGAGAGCGCGCTGGCGCTCCTCGACGTGCTCGACGCCGAACTGGAGCAGGCCGCAGGCATCTCCCAACGCTGGTACGACGTCCTCGTCCACCTCGAGGACTCACCGCACGGCATCCCGATGAACGAACTCGCCGACCGGATCCTCTACAGCAAGAGCGGCTTCACCCGAGTCGTCGACCGAATGGAGGAGGCGAAGCTCGTCCGCCGCGCCCGACCCGAAAACGACCGCCGCACGATCCTCATCGTCCCCACCGACAAGGGCACCGAGATGCTAGAGCGCGCGCGCCGCCATCACCGAGACGGAATCCAACGACACTTTTCCCAACACCTCACCAACGCCGACATCAAAGCGCTCACCCACGCACTCGAAAAGATCAGCACCCACGCACGACCGCTCCGCCCCGGCCGCATCCGCGGCTAACCGGGCGTCTCCTCGGGGGTCATTCCGGAACACCGGCCCAGGCGAGGAGCTCTCTCGGGCCGTCGCGCCGTCTGACGCTGCACTAGGCGATGGGCGCCCCACTCGTGGGCGCCCTCCAGCCTCCGAGCGTCGGGAGCCATCAACGCGGCTGGCTCGCTGAACGGCGCCGAACTCGCGAGCGCATACATGCACCGCTTCTCCGCGACTGGTGCTCGTGCAACCTTCACGCCCTCAGCCGTAGCTGTCCGGCTCGGCTGTTGAAAGCTGGATCGACTGGGAGGGAAGACAGATGCTCTACGAGCCGACGAGGTTCGATGCTCTGATCGACGAGCCGTGGGTTCCGGCGCGCGTCCAGGACGCGATCGCTGCGATCGTCGCCGACGCCGACACTGCGTTCGATGCGACTGCGCTCTGGCCCGCACAGGAGTGGGATACGCGGGGTAAGCCGCTGCCGCTGTCCGGCCTGTACGTCGGCGCGGCCGGCGTGATCTGGGCACTCGACGAACTTCGGAAACGTGGCCATGCCGAATCGTCGCGCGAGCTCGCTGCCGCCGTGGTGCGCGCGGTCGCCCTCGAGCGGGCGACGCCCGACTTCTCGGAGGATGAGCACTACCGTCCCGGTGCGCTCATCTCCGGCGAGTCCGGAGCACTGCTTGCCGCCTTCCGGCTGACCTCCGACCCAGCGCTGGCGGACGATGTGCACGCGCTCGTTCGCGACAACGTCGACAACCCGACGGACGACATCAGCTGGGGAGCGCCCGGGACGCTCCTCGCCGCCTTGGCGATGGGCGAATGGACGGGAGAGCGTCGGTGGGACGAGGCGGCGCGCGAGTCGGCCGCCGCGCTCAGAGAGCGCCGCGGCGGCGACGGGCTGTGGCGGCAAGATGACGACTACCGCGGCCTCAGCACGCTGCACGGCGTCGCGGGAAACACGCTCGCTCTGCTCCGGTTCGAGCCAGACGCTGCCGACGCCGACGAGAGCGCGGCCGTTCTCTCGCGACATGCGTTCCGCGAAGACGGCCTCGCCAACTGGCCCGGCACGCCTCGCCCGCAACTCACGC
>Ga0247666_1000297_pt1 | contig 14990 bp, 28 predicted proteins | sample CNK07_metaG_FD_183025 | JGI IMG/M metagenome (GOLD analysis project Ga0247666, IMG submission 183025) | Soil microbial communities from Purdue University Martell Research Forest, Indiana, United States - CNK07 | ecosystem: Environmental > Terrestrial > Soil > Temperate forest > Bulk soil...
GGCATTGGCTGAAGTATTGTCATTTACTTCCGACAATGCTTCCAGGCTATCCGCTTCCTTATTTAGCTTTGCTCTACGCAACACGATCGGTGCAACACATCGCACCGCCCAATCGGCAGCCATGTATCCACGCCGTCGTTCAATCTCTGGCGTTGATTTTGTTCCGACCAATCGCCACGGCAAATCAAGCAACAATTCTTGACGTAAATCATCGCTGCAATTATCATTCACCCAAATAGCCAGTTTGGTAATGACCGGACAAGCACAGGCAGGTGAATCCGAATGCTGCTCATTGTTCAAATAAGCAACCGCTTCCATTACACACATGCCATCTTTGCGACTTTTGTGCGATCCTTTGCCAAATCGAAATGGTTTCAGTTCGTTCATGGCCAAATCTCCTCAATAGGTTTACCGAAGAACCGAGTCAGCTTACGCATGGTGCTCAAGCACACATCGCCACCGAGTTCGACAGAGTAATAACCAGCCATCGACATTCCGGTAGCACGATGAACGTCACGAATAGACAAATTCAGGGAAGCACGCATCTTGGCAAGATTGCACTTGTGAACTGGCTTAACCTTACTGCGGGTATTGCCAGTAATACGCGGCTTCTTTTTAGATGCGTATGCTTGTGCTGGTGTCATGAAAGGATGTTATCATAACGAACACGGTTCGTCAACTATTATTCTTCATCCACCGGAATCGGCATCGGCCACTCCATCTGCCAAAACCGCTCCCAGCCTATTTTCTCGATCACCCACGCTAGCTTCTGCCGCCGCCTGATTTCATCCCAGCGACCCATGCGAATATCGGCAACCGTATCCCACCAAGCATAATGCTTGCAATGCAGATGCAGCAAGGCATCCTGCCTTGGCCCGGGAATCATTCTTGTTTTAAGATACTTGCTGTGTTCGACGTTGAGGATGAGAAAGCTACGGCAGGTCGCATCGTCGGGTAGGAGGTTGGCTAGCCAGAGCGGTGGTAGGCTACTGTCGATGAGCAGGGTGAGTGCGAGGGAAATCCCGAACGTCATTTCGTCGGAGCAGATATGACCGGGAATTTGGATGGATCAAACATCTTGAGCGAACTCATTGGCCGAGGCGTAGTTTGTTCAATGATGCGATGCGTACGGTTGTGATCCTTTTCTTTGGCCATATACCGTTCTTGCGCAGCCTGAGAACCATACGTCTGAGTCCACTGGCCATTTATTTGAACCGGCATGTAGCCGCCCGGCGTGATAAAGAACGGAGCATGCACATTGCCGAGGAAATCTAGTTTAGTCGATGCGGAAGCGTTCGGATCAAACCATGCCGGAAATACGAAATTACTGACAGGTATACCATCGATCAGATAACTCTGAGTCTCGACTGCATCGCAGTCTTCCAGTGCGTAAATCCATCCGTTGCGCGGATTTTTGGCAATCTGATCGACGTTCGGATCGGCACCCATCTCCAACAGTTCATGGCTGAACACGCTGGATACCGTCTCGTTGTCGCGTAGCGTTGTATTGACGAACACCTTGCCGTAAGCATGGCCCTTGGGCGAGAGGTCATGGTATCCCAATGCGCCTGCTTGGTCAGCATCGTTGAAGAAGATCAGGTTGTCGTAATCGTCCGTAGCATCATCGAGCATGATAAGGTCAATGTCCACATTCCACGCTGGAGCAAAGTCGCGCTTTACCTGCTTTTGGACTGCTTGCACCATCGCCTGCAAGTCTTGCTGCAAAGAGACGGTTGCCTTATTTACCACAGCGATCTTGAGCGTGTTCATTCGTAGTCCTACTTCTTGAGAGCGGTTGCAACCTGCATCAGAATGTTGTTCGCCGTCTGCGTGGCGTTGCCAGTCAACGTAACCGGCAATGGTTGACCAATCATTTGTGCTGGTTTCGTTGTGGCATCAACGATCACTAAGCATGGCAACGGAACGCCGTTGATCTTGCTGATGATGCCGCTGCCAGTCGGAGGCGGTTTCAGTTCGTTGGCAAGCCGGTCATACTGCCACCAATGATTGTTAGTTCCCGGCTGCTCGATGTGCTGTTTGAAGAATGCCTTGTTCTGACTAATTAACGCCACTTCCTGAGTTGCCTTGCTGACATCCATAATCAACGTAACGTGGATATTCTTGACCGAGGCGAACACCTGATCCACGTTGGACGGAGGAGGAGGAGGCGGGGGTGGCGGCGGTGGTGGGGGCGGCGGAGGGGGAGGAGGATTACCACCACCATTCGGAGGCGGCGGAATACCACCACGCAATGTAATTATCGTCGCTACCGGGTCGCTGAGTACCGGACTGCCGCTAGTCGTCTTGAATGTGCCGTAAACATAAACCAGCGTAACATCTTCCACGCTCGCGGGAGTATCGACTTCTATAGATGAAGTCGCTCCCGTTCCGCTGACCGTAGATTTCGGCTGCACCTTGGCGGTTGAGATGACGATGAACTTGATGCTGACAACGCTATCGGGCGCATCGAAGGTCGGGCTGATCCGCACAGTCTTGTTGTCTTGTGTGGCTTCGATGGCACCGGGAAGCCGCATACCAGATGCAACATTAGGCACCGTTTGCCCATAGGCGAATGCGGAAGTAAGTAGCAGGAGCAAGGCGGAAAGGAAACGCATGATACCTCCCTGAAGGAAACAAGGGGATAGCTGCCAAAGACACATAAGCAGCTACCCCCTTCGAGCGAGGATTATCGACGCACGCCAGCAAACCGGCGACCGGCAAACGCATTACCATTTATAGCAGCAGTACTGCCAGGAAAAACATTACCTAAAACGCCATTCAAGATACCACTAATTAAAGGTATCCTGCCGCCCAAACCAAACAATCCACGACCAAAGCCAAAACCTCGATTAAAGCCGAATCCGTTATTGAATCCTAGGCCAGCACCAACAAACGCAGGATTAACGCCACAGCCCCCACCGAGAACGGTTGGAGTTGCCCCGAAGCCAAAGCCTGCACCTGTCGCGCACGGCGAAGCAACAGCCCCGAATCCAGCACCATAGCCTGCTCCGAAACCAGCGTTGCAGCTCGAAGCCACTACCGGAGGAGCGACAACTTGCTGCTGGAATTGTGCTTGCCCGCAACAACTGCCGGTCGCAGCAAACTGAGGAACGAATGCTTGGACTTGCGAGCCGCAACAGCCTGCACTTGCGCCGAAGCCATATCCGGCCCCGAAGCCGCCGTAGCCGAACCCGTTTCCGCCGAACGCGACAACGGGCAGCGTTGGCTGGCTGACGATGATCGGTTGCTGGATTAAGCCAGGGTTGATGAAGTGGTTGAAACCGAAGTTGTTGAAGCGATTGAAACCGCCGAAACCGAATCCGCCACGGAACGCACCGGGAGGGACGACCGTATGAGGCGGGCAAACTTTTGCGACTGTTTGAGCGAAGCTCTCAGCCGGGATAAGCAGGGCGAGAGCAATTGCAGCAAAGCGAAACATGAGTTTTCTCCTTGAAAAGGGACGCTAGTAGTTTAACCAACTGGCGGCGGATTACCACCCGTACCTGTGTTTTTTGCGATACCTTCGACGATTTGCTTGGTTTCAGCAGCCTTCTCCTTGGCAGCAATCACATCCTGCTTGGCATCCTTGAGCAAGTTCTGATTGTCCAAGGATAATTGCTGTGCCTTGCTGACTTCATGCTTGGTTTCTGTCTGCTGCACCTGTAGTTGCTGGATGGCTGATCCTTGCGTGATCGACTTCCACAGCCCAGCCAGAGCCGTAGCCAGAATGATAAGCTGGCTGACCAGCAGCGGCAGAAAGGTATTCCAGTTGATGTTGGTATCAACCGGACCTGTCGGCGCGACCACAACCGGAGCGGGCGGATCGGTTGGCACACCATCGGTGACGATGGATGGCGGCTGGGCAGTCAAGATGAGCAAGGCGGATAGAAGGAAGTTCATACTCAAAATCTCATGGGTATGTGGCCAAGCAGAATCAGAACCAAGATTATCACCAGAATCAAGCCGATCGCGCCGCTAGGAGCGTACCCCCACTCTTGGCTATGCGGCCAGGCGGGAACTGCTCCGAGTAGAAGCAATACGAGAAGAATTAAGAGCAAAATTCCCATATGAACCATCCTTTTGCTTATGTGGTTATTCTATAATAGCGGGCAGATTGAGAGTTGTTCGCTCCCAATCCACCCTGAACACAGCGACCTGTTAGGAGGCCGTCATGTCTAATGCTCAATCTAGCAAAATTGAATGCGTGTGCGAATTTTGCAAAACTACTTTCGTGATTCATCGGTGTCGCCACCGCCGAGGTGAAGGACGATATTGCTCTCAAGCGTGCTATCACCGCGCTAAAGTAACACCACTGATTGATAGATTCTTTCGTTACGTTGGCCGGAAACAGGAATCCGGGTGCATATTGTGGACAGGTTGCACGACTCAAGGTTATGGAGTTATAGGCTGCGGCGTCCCTGGCAGTAAAAAGATGCTGAGAGCCAGCCATGTCTCTTACGAACTTTTCGTTGGCCCAGTTCCAGGTGGACTTTTCGTACTTCATAAATGTGACAATCCGCCCTGCATCAACCCAACTCATCTGTTTCTCGGGACCCAAACAGACAACATGGCCGACAAAGTAACCAAAAATCGTCATCACAAAGGCGAAGAACACGTTAGCGCAAAGCTTTCTAACGAGAAAGTTCTTGCCATTCGACGACGATATGCAGCCCGAGAAGCAAATCAATATCAACTTGCCGCAGAGTACGGAGTTGCTCAATCGCTGATTTGGCGAGTAATTAACAAAAGAGTGTGGACTCACGTCTCATCCCTGGATCGGAAATCCAAACGCTTTCCACCCCAAGAGAAACAGAAGTACGAAGATTAATAAATGGCCACCTATGTGACCAAACCCAGCAGGTCCAGGTTGATTTGGCCAATTCCAGTACAAACCGAAAATAAGCCACAGTAGCATGATCAGCCAGAAGAGAAAACCGATTGTCATGATTCACTCCCTTTAGTGGAATATGAAGTAAGCAGCAATACCCGCTGCAATCAGTATACCCAAAGTCCAGTAAACCCAATCAATGTTCGCTTCTTCTACTTCCGCCGGCTTGGGTTCTGGTGCCGGTTCAGGACGCGGCAGGTAATCTGGATCCTTGTGCGGTTCAGGCGGGTGATAGGGATGCCGCTCTTTTGGTTCGTGCTTCTTGTGCGGGTCGGGATGGTGGCCGTGGGTCATAGGTATTCCCCTAAATAGCATCTAGGGTGTTCTGCCGTTCCTGATGCTCATTGTACAGCCTTTCGGCTAACTCGAACGCTTTCTTGTCGTCATCGTCTTTCGTCATAAGCCATAGCCGCTTGGCCTGGATCATCGACAAGCGTAGCTGATCGCCCATCCGCGAGTTGACCAGAACGTGAGTTGCATCGCTGGTCGTCTTGACTTTAGCCAGGATGATAATCAAGACAGGCATACAGCAAGTCACGGTGGCAGATAAGCCGGTCATGATGGCTAGGAAGATGGTCTGCCAGTTCGTCGCTACTGGTTCCATGATTAGCCTGCGCAAGTTGTGGAGACGGACGATCCTTCGTTGTTGCATGAGCTAGCAGGTGCCTGACAGTTGCCTTGGCAACCATCGTAGACCTTGACCCACACGCCATTGCGACATTGCCAGGTGCAGAACATTACTTGCCCTCCAATAGGGATGCTTGGTGCAAATTGAACGCCACGCCCTCTGGATGCCCCAGTTTGCTCTCCAATGAGGCAAAGCAGTGGAAATACTTCGGGTCTTTGTAACCGCCATGTTTTGACCATTTGGTAAGCAGCATGGCAGCAGCGGGAATGTTGTCAGCTTCCAGGTTACTTTCTATTTCATCTTCATAATCGTGCATGGCAAACCCCTTCCAGCAGGTAATGAACACAGCGAACAAGCAGGCAATGATGACCCACAAAATGCGGTGCTTCATCATCTCTCCAATATCTTGCCGATCAGCATAACGATGATGCCGATTTCCAGCCCGACGAATCCCGTTGCTGCATAGTAACCAGCTATCTTGAATCCTGCTAGCCAAAATCCCGTTAGCACCAACAGAACTGTGTCCGATGCCAACGCTACCCAAAGACCAACTAGCTTGAACTTATTGCGGTTATAGAGTCGCAGATAGATCGCCAACACAAAGACGATGAAGTAGATGAGCAGAATGATTATCTGCGCCCAAATCATCCGCCAGTGTCCTCCTCGTTGCCTCTTGCTAGCCGATGTTCCTTTCTGACCCGCTTCATAATCATGTCGATTAGCTCACGGTTATGAAGATGGATTCTTTCTAAGCTGGCTTCAAACGCCTTCTGGCTATCGCGCGTTCGATTCATCCAATCTTCATTGATCGCAGCTACCTGAGCATCATGCTTTTCGTTGAGTGCCTTAATCTCAGTCGCATGAGCCAAGACGATGCGCTCCATGCGTTTTTCTTGATCGGGCAGATACTTCAGCAGAAGCCAGGAGATGACCAGCCCGGCCAAGCCGAAGCTGGCCCATCCTGCATTGCCGAGAAAGTCATCCACTCCGGCACCGAACAGCATCGCATGGCCTCATCCTACCCGAATACCTTGATAACCGGGTCTGTTTTGTAAAGGTTGCCCGCTGATTGCCAGGCATCTAGCTCGCAGAGATAGACCTTCCCATCCGGCCCGATCTCCTGACCACCAATCTCGCCTAGATCGGTCAGGCGGAGGGGGCGGAGGGGGCGGAGGAGGTGGAGGGGGCGGCGGTGGAACCGTAACATCTTGAACGCTGACTGTAATCTGTCCGCGATCCACTCCCTTTTGACTCTTAACCGTCAGGCTAACGAGGTAATCGCCTTTGGCGGTGAAAGTGTAAGGCTTGGGAGTTAGTTGGTTCGACCACTGTAAGCCATTAACTTGCCATGAATAGAACGGCTTGGGGTGCGCTCCGCTCAGTACGGCCTGGAACGAAACGGGCTGACCGACAATGGCGGGTACAGTGAGTTGCGTAATGGAAACCGCCATTAAGTTCCTCCGTGATTCCTATGGCCCAGTTCCCAGCTTCGCCCGCGTCGTCACCGTTCCGCTCAAGGTTGCGGTCGTCTTCTGGTCAACTGTCGTATTATCAGCCGGATTGATAACCTTGATCGAACCATCCGCAGAGTCAACTTTCATTTGAGCAATGGCGAACTTGTAAAGGTAAAGCATCGCCTGAGCGAAGGTCGGCGTAACGGTTGGCGCTCCTTGAGCAGGCAGAGTGTTTGTTGTTGTGGAGATGGCATCGAGCAATCCCGTGATCGTTCCCACATCAATTCCGCCCGTGCCGCTCATGGCTGCGCCACCAGTTGGCGTGTACTCTGTGCGCCAGAGACAAACGGAACCACCATGCGCCAAGGCTCCATCCACCAGATGTCGGATATAGAGGCTTCGCTGCCGGGAATTAACGTATCCAAAGTGACCTTGAGTTCGTTGCTCCATCGCGTTCCCAAGCTCGTTACCGCCCCAATTCGATACCAGTGGACGCTACCTGGCGTTAGCCCAGTCTTATCAATCGTAGTCTGCGGGTAGGTCAAATTCTCAGAAGTCGGCCAGTAGATACCATCAGTGCCGGATTGCAACGTGTAAGCCTTGCCTGTGCCGGTTCCCCAACTGGTGGGTTCAGTGACGGTGAGTTCTATGCTGGTTGTGTCGTGCGTTTCTGCAAGAGTCGGAGGAGTTGGAAAGCCAACACCTTGCCGCGCCAGCAGCGGCATGAAGTGCATGCGTTCAGGAGCGCCCAATCCTTGCATTGCTGGCTCTCCTTACTTCGCTACTCCATGCACGGTAATCGTGTTTACCGTCGTATCAGGATTGGTGAACAACAGCCGATGATGACGAAACGCCATATGCGTTGGATCATTGGTGTAATTCAAGATGAGATAGCCGGTCGAATTGTTGACCGTGATGCCACCAGAAGCCTGCGCTCCGCCCGAGGCACTGACCGTTGCCACGTTGATCCAATCGGCTTCGGCACCAATGCCCATCGAGACTTGGTAGATGACATTCAGAGCAACGGCTACGGCACTCTTGACCTTCCAGCATACCGACATCGCTCCCTGTTCGCCTGTGTCGAAGACGATTAGGGAGCTGGTTGTACTTGGAAAAGCCGTGGTGCTATCGACGATAACGATGCCATCGATGACCGACAGTTGGCCGCGTTGAGAATGAGGTTGTTTTCTCTGTACGGTATCCGTCCATGAGGACGCCATAACGCATCCTCCTGGTCATTAGTAATCGAGGAGCTTGATCTTGACCGAGATGGTCATTCCAGCTTGCGTGGCCGCACCATTAGTCGTTGCGACGTTAGATCGGCCAATGCGGTTCTCGATGTTTGGACGAATCGAGGCGTCGGTGTCGGTTCCAGTGATCTGAGCGCGGCAGCAACCGTCTACGGCATCCGCCACGACAACACCGCCGACTGCCACCGTGGCTTGTGCTCCATTGGCTGTCGTGAGATTGACTGGATGAGCATCAGCATCAACAACGCATCGGAACCAATATCCGGCCGGAACGCCAGCAGCGCCTTTATAGCCATCCTCAACAACACCAAGTACGGCGTTGGCATTGTCAGTGGAGAGCAAAGCATCCTTGTTGTATCGTCCAGTGGAAGTGCTTGGCTTTACAACCTGATTGGCCAGAAGCGCCGTTGAGGCTTCAGCATTCTTGAGGATCTTGACAAGAACCTCGGAACCGTCTGGACGACGGTCGTAAAAGACCTTGCCCAAATCCGTTTCGTTACGCACAAGGCGATGCTGCGTATCGCTAGGATTGATCGGCACGCCATATTCGTAAGGGCATTGCGCGAATGAAACCTTGGCTGGCATTGAGTCAACTCCTTATCCCTGGATTACGCATCGCCTAATGGCGTGATGAGGAATGTGTTACGCGGCGTGTAGACGTACATCTGGCCTAACGTCCAACCGCCCAAGAGTTCTCCGTTGCCGCCAGGAACCATACCGTTCCACGGCTCCATGATCGGCAGCGTTCCTGAATAAGTGTTGATCGGATGCACCGTCTTGTACTGGATGGTATCCATGTTGATACCGATCAAATCCGTGGTGTTCGGGATGTCGTAATCCCGCACCAACGCGCACCCGCCAAAGTTATAGACTGGCTCGCTGTAAGCGCGACCTTGAGTTGTTTGCCCCATCGGATCGTTGAGGTACTGCGCCATCGTCCGGTAGGTCGTGGCGAAGTGCTTCTTGATCGTCAGGTATGGATCGGTGGCACAAAGGACCAAATTCACTTCCCCGGCATCGCCCGAGGCCACACGGCGGCTGTAGCTGATAGCGAAGTCGAGCATGTCCGAGACATAGACTTCGTTGAAGCCGGGGCTTGGTCCCCAGGCGTTCGCGGTCGAATTGACAACCAGCGGATGCCAGTAATCGAAAGCCGGATCACCACGGCCAGCAGGCCACCAGCTTTGACCAGCGGTTACGCCAGTGCCAGCATTCGTGGTCTGGACCGTGCTGAATCCATCAGGACCGGAGTAATCCGAGCCTTCCGTTCCCAAATCCATCGTCAGACCGGCATAAGAGCCGGAGACGAGGCGAACTTTACCTTGGTAGCCCTGATTGGCAGCAGCAGTGCTAGCGATGGGCTTGAACCAAGTGTAAAAGCCGTGGACTGGATATGGTTCGCCCAAAGGTGGGTTGCCACCGTCTTGATAGAGGTATTCCGGCCAGCGGTTCTTGAAGCTGGACTCAACCTCCATCTTGGCATGCTCATACTTGTTATGAGCTGTTCTTTGCCCTTATTGACCTGCAGGGTGATGCGATCGAGAATCAAACCGTGCTGGTACGAACCCCAATTTAGGGCGGCAACACGGAAAGGATCAGGAGCGTTGTATTCGGGGGTAGCGGCCGGCGAGAAACCCTTGGGCTTGGGATTCCGCATGTAAACAGGCCATTCGCAGAAATCGCCGCCAGCCGGGCCAGTAATGCGTCCCATGCGTTGCATCAGCATGAGCAGCACGCGCTCTTTGGTTACGCCGTCTGCGATTTTCAGCATGTCTCGATGCTGATATTCGGAGGCATAATTATATTGTGAAAAGAACGTCGCCATCGGTAAACTCCTGTCCCTGGAGCATGAGTCTCAAACTTACATGCGCCCGTTAAGACGATTCAAATAAGCACCGATCGGTAAGCCGTCCGGCATGTCCGAAACGCCTGCCAACATCGCCTCGCGAGTATTCTGATACGGAGCCTGCGGCCGGTTCGGCGCTGACCCCGGGTATATCCGGTTCGATTGCGAGTTCATGTCCAGCATTTGCCGGACAGGATCGACGTTTGGCGCTTGTTGCTGACTTATTTGGGCGTTATTTGGCTGCTGTTGCTGGCCCCACGGTGGCTGATTGCCTGGATTGCTCGGCCCTTGCTGCTGATTTCCCTGCTGCGGCTGGGCCTGCTGAATCGGTCCCACTTGCTTCTGAGCGAGCAATAAAGCAGTTTCGTAGAGCGTCTTTCCGGGCTTCATCCCTGAATCGCCTAATTGTTGCAAAGCCCCGGAAAACGCTTCGCCTAACGGTGTTTTCGTCTCATTGCCGTAGAAGTCCTTGGCCACCAGATGCTTGCCGTTCTCGCTCCAGAACGCTTGCTGTTGGCTTTCCAGTTCACGCTTGCCGACATATTCGCTCAATCGCGCATCTAACTGCGCATTGAGGACTTTCTGGACTTCGGGAAACTCTAAAACCTTGGCCGGATTTTTCGAAATCTCGATCAACCGCGAGCGTTGAAGCTGCTGATTGTGGTTCGCCATGCCAGCGATTTGCGAGAAATCGGCCCGCATCGGCTCGAAGAGTCCGGTATTCGGGTCTTGCCGAACGTAGTTTTCCCAGCCTTGCGGCAGGTCGTACATGACCGGGCCAGTCGGCTGCGCTGCGGGCTGAGCCTGAGCAGGCTGCTGCGTCTGGCTTGGCGGGGTAAGTTGCTGATTACGCTGCTGCTGCTGAATGTCGAATCCACGTTTGACGATCGTGGCGATGTTATTCGGATCGTTGCCGATCAGCTCCCTGACTTTATCAGGCGTGGTCCCGAGCTGCGTTGCCAGCGATGAATGAATCGATGACCAGGCATCGTTCGAAGCCGGAGCTTGCTGCTGGGGAGCTTGCGGCTGTTGGCCGTTGAGGTTCGGTAACGGCAAAGTGAAGGTTTGTTGCTGCGGTTGCGCAGGCGGTTGCTGCGAGACTACTGGCGCCTGCTGTTGCGGCTGAGGCTGATATTGCGGTTGCTGGGGAGCAACCGGCATTTGCTGAGTTGGGCTAGGCTGATAAGGTTGCTGAAACTGCCCGTTTTGCGCGGGCGGATTGACGACTTGCTGTTGCGGATTGAGTTGACCGAAGCGCCGTCTCAATTTGCCGTTACGAACGAACATCCAACTCTCCAAGAATCAGCCTTCTTGGAGAAAATCGTAGCAGCATCAGAAGGGAAAAGTTATTACAGTGGCGCAACCAAGTTTAAGTTACTTCGACCCATTTGGCTTTGATTTCCTGAAGTGAGGGTTCATAACTAATATCACAGCCGTTAGCAAACATGCGTAAATCGGCGCCGGAAATGAAAACAAAAGTTGATTTGTTGTGTTTAAGCAGGCATCGCATTCTCGGCGCAGCAGCCTTCTCCATCATCTCGATAGCTTCCAAGAAGTTGTACTCGCGGCGAGGAACATGAATCGGTGCCGCTTGGCGTTGCTGGGCATGGTGAAATGCCGCACCACACAATTCATCATCCGTCAGACGACCGTAGTTCTCTTGCCGGTCTTGATCGTCGCCAGCGAGTTCTTTGATGACACCAGCGCGATCAAAAGCGAGATGATTGCGCTGATTCTCAATATCCCATGAAGTGTTAATAAGGAAATCGCTAATACAAATTTCTTTGTTGTCACTATCACACAAAACGTCGCTTGCATTCATCCGGCACCATTTATCGGGCCCGGTTGACCATCTAACTTTCTTTCCTTCTTTCGCCGCCGCCATCGCTTCCAGAAACGTCGCCATCTTACTTCTCCAAAGCAACCGCGCTTCGTTCTTTACACATCATCTTGATCCTATGCGTATCGACCGCGCCAACCGCATCCAGATCCCGCATCAGGTCAATCACCGCTGCACCTTTCGCACCGCGCGGAGCATTCTCTTTCACGATGCTCTCTAGCTCAGTCTTCTTAACCTTGACGCATTGCGCCAAAGCAACAGGCCCGATCTTGGCTAAAAGAACATCTCTCCCCGGCCCAAATAAAATTTCAGACCGCTCTTGCTCTTTCAACACAAGATCGAACCCGTTACCCAGGGACAGACGGCCCCCCCTATCTTCGACATACAAACGCAGTGCCGATCGCGCATGCTCCGTGAACCGCTCTATAACCTTAACCGCATCGTAAAGATCAGCCGGTTTATCTGTAATCGAGTCATTCATGGCATGAGCCAGAATCGCCATCGACGAGCCAACATAGCTGCGATACTCAGGACAGTTCCACTTCCGATTGCAGTTCGAGCAGTGCGGACCTGCATTAAACCCGCCTTCATGAACCAAGCGAATAACAACTCTTGCGGCCCATTCGAGCAGTTCAGCATTCGTGTAAGTGACGTGATCGGTTGCAAACTCTCGGACACGACCGAAGATCATGTGAGCAAATTCGGCTTCTGGATAAAGGCCAAGAGCGAGAAAGCAATAAGCCTTGCCCTGGTCGGCAAAGTCGGCATCGTCCCAGCCGGTTTTGTGATCGTAAACGAACACCGTCTTGCGGGCTTCGTCGTAATACATGACATCGGCTGTGCCGGTAAACATCAAGCCACCGCCCTCGCGGCTCATCTTGACTTCGACTTCTGGATTGTCGCCAAACCATTCAGACTCGCGATCCCAAAGAGCTAAGGCCCGATGCGACTGCTTTTGCAGTTCATACGCTTCGATAGTCCATTTATTAGCCATCTCAGTATCATCTAAGCGCCAATTTTCTTTAATTGTCTGAGCCATAACCTCATGCACCGCACTGCCCATCCGAGCCTCGGGGCTATCCGACGTTCGCGGTATGCCGTCGTCCTCGATAGACGCCGGGCAGAGCATGGCCAGCGGCATGCGGGAGGCGCGGACGGATTTCGTTGCTGGTATCGTTGGACGGTTGTTGATGATTGCGCTCATTTATTCAACCTTTCAGCGATCGAAGCGATTGCTGGTATCATTCCAATTAAGCAGAGGAAGCACATGGACAATGCCATACAACCGTTTCTCCCTGGATCTTCGGTTTCGGGATACATCATGAATCCAAAGAACCCCCAACTGATTATCGAGACCACTCCATACAGTGCTGGCAGAAGGCCAATGGCGATTACAAGCGGATGTTTCATTTCGCCTTCCTGTGAGATGCACTGTGCTTGCAAGTTGCAAAGTGACTCTTGTACAACGGCATTCCATGCGGAGGCGTTTCATCCGCCTTCATGACATGAGCCAAGTCGCCAGTCAGGTAGATATTCCCTGACTCCACCGGAGCCTCGTCAATCGGCATCGAGCGCCCGTTGAATGTCTGGGCGAAGAAGATCGCCGCTCCGCACGATGAGCATTTAGTGTGGTTGGGTGTCATCTTGCTTCTCCGCAAACTTCTTCTTCGCCGCCTCAAGAACCGTCAGATTGCGACAACCGTTGTTGATCCAAGCGACGATAGATGAACGTGTCCAGCGCCGATGATGCTCAACCTTATGCGACGGCGGCAACTTTCCGGCCTTGCAAAGTCTCCACAACTTGCGGGCCGAGAAGCCTGTCATCAGGCTAACGTCACGGATGCTGAGCAGCTCAGGCTCCATTACACGAACCTCGCCGCCAACATCTGCTCAGGGATCACGAACAGCTTATCAAGCTCTTCCTGAGCAACACCACGCTCTTTCAGATGCCTCTGAATCTCGAACGTGATCTGCTTTGCAGCCGGCAGCGGAGCAACAACCGTGTCACCAACATTCACCATCGGCCGCAAAATAGTGCCATCGGACGAGTAAATGCCCAGGCCAACGGCAACAACTTCACCGATGATGTAAGCGAACTGGCCCTCATTCGTCGGGACGTAAACGCCACCGGCGCTTATATCGCTGGCGATCTTGCGCACGATGACGACTGAGCCAAGCGGTTCGAGCGGAAACTTCTTTGCTTCAGGCATAAGCTGATATGGCGAATCACACCCTGCACATGTAGTTGGATGCGCCTGAGTAGTAGCATCTCTCTCCTCAATGTTCCCACATCCAGAACATTTATAACGCAGTATGACTGGCATCTTCTCTCCTTTTTGCTTGTGTAACAGTTACGATGCTTCTTTCTCGGGCGGAAACAAAGTAATCTTCGCTTCCGCAACCAATGCGTTGACTTTCTTCAACTGAACGACCTCGTTCGCGTAATCCCCATGGCGCTCAACCACCACCTTAAACCCATCGCCTGCATTCCAGTCTCCGAGCTTGATCTTCAGCTTCGGCCTACCCAAATCATCTCGCTTAAAACCGCCTTCTTCCTCATCTGGAACCAGTTCAAGATGCGATAGTTCGTGGTCAATCAACGCCTCCCGATGCTTTTTCTGCGCCTCATTCCACCAAGTTTGGTCTATCAAAAGCTCCGCTTCATACTTCTTTTCCACCCGATCCTTGAGCGAAACCACCTTCATCGTGGCCGCTGCAGGATACCCGCCGTGCTTAACCGCTGCCGATTCACCGTTGTACGCCATGATACACCCGACACGAACATCTTCCTTGACCAGATCAGCGTGCCATTTCCCCATGATCGTTCGAACCATGGACTTCACTTCTTCGGTCGCGGCTTCATAAGTCGTTGCCATTTTATCCACCTTTCCGGTATCAGTGGCACTAATCGTCGCTTGCCGTCACTAATCGGCACAGTGTTTTAACCGATCACCATGCCTTCTGTCAAGTCTTCTCTTCCATTTTCTTCAAAATACTCACTTCCACAGACCATAAAACCAGCAATTGCAACGACTTAGGGCTTAAATGCAAAAAAAAAGTGGTGGAAAACTCCGGGAGGGCGAC
>Ga0247666_1000299_pt1 | contig 14826 bp, 13 predicted proteins | sample CNK07_metaG_FD_183025 | JGI IMG/M metagenome (GOLD analysis project Ga0247666, IMG submission 183025) | Soil microbial communities from Purdue University Martell Research Forest, Indiana, United States - CNK07 | ecosystem: Environmental > Terrestrial > Soil > Temperate forest > Bulk soil...
CGCGCTCGATGACAAAGGGTTCATCAAGACGGGACCGGAACTTACGCCGGACGACCTCGTGACCGCCGGATGGCCGCTCACCCGGCCGCCGTACCTTCTCGAAACGAGTCTTCCCGGCGTGTTCGCCGTCGGGGATGTGCGAGGCGGCAACATCAAGCGGGTAGCGTCTGCCGTCGGCGAGGGCTCGATTGCCATCGCCTTCGTCCATCAGGTACTTCATCAGTGAAAAGGAGTTCCCATGCCGGATGAGAGCTGTACACATATCGGTGCGATTACGGCCGTCAAACGCGCCAAGAAACGCGAGTGCGAGGATTGCGTGAAGATCGGTTCCCGCTGGGTTCACCTGCGCACGTGCCAGGAGTGCGGCGCCACCCGCTGCTGCGACGACTCACCCAACCAGCACGCCAGCAAACACGCCCACGCGACCAGCCACCCGGTAATCGCGTCCGCCGAGCCGGGCGAGCGCTGGCTCTACTGCTATCCGGACGAAGCGTTCGCGGAGTACTGAAAGAATTTCAAACGCAGGTCACCACAGAGACACAGAGTTCACAGAGAAGCCTCGGTGTTCTCTGTGTCTCTGTGGTTGTCTTTGCTTCGGCGATCACGCTAGATCAAGAGCAGCGTAGACATCCCGCGCGTGGCGCTCCATGAATCGATCGGGTGCGGCTAGCGGGGCAAAACCGAACTGCGCATAGAGCTCGTGAGCGTCGCGGGTCGCCAGGAGCCATCGGCGAAGACCTTGAAGCGATGGGTGAGCCAGGATCGCCGCCATCAATGTCTTTCCGAGTCCACGGCGTCGGTACGACTCCAGTACGAAAACATCGGCGAGGTAGGCGAACGTGGCGCAGTCGGAGATGACGCGTGCAAAGCCAACCTGCCGATCGCCATCGTAAAGGCCGAAGCAGAGGGAGCCTCGCATTGAGCGCTCGACGACCTCGATCGGGATACCGCGCGCCCAGTACGAATTGGTGAGGAACTCGTGGATGGTCTTTAGATCGAGACGCGTCTGGTCGGTGTCGACTGCGATCGATGAATCGGGCTGATCGGGCAACTCCATCGGCGTAATCCTACGTCCCCAGCCGCGGGTCGCCATGACCGCCGCCCTCATCATGCCCATGCGCCGCATGACTGATGTGCTCCGTCTGCTCCATAGCGTCCTTCAGCTCCATGAGAATCCTCCACGAAGTGCGAGTGGGAAATGTGATTCTACGATGGGTCGGTTTGGCGGCCAGTTTCAACATCTTCAACGGCGCGGTCCCCTCGGCGGGAACGTCAGGCTCATCATCCACAAACTCCCAATCGAGCGTCCTTCTCCCCCACGCTTTTTGTGGGGGAGAAGGTGCCGAAGGCGGATGAGGAGGCCGTCAAACACCCTGCACCCTGCCTCACTGAGCCGCTGCCGGCACCGGCGTAACGCTGACGATCACTTTCTCCGTCGATCGAAGCAACGTGAGGGTGGACTCCCTCCCGATCTGCTCTTCGCTGAGGATGCGGTGAAGGTGATCGACTGAGGAGACGGGAGTCTCACCGTACGCGACGATGATGTCTCCTTCGTACACTCCCGATCGCTCCGCGGGACTCTTCTTCTCCACACTGTGCACGAGCACGCCGTTCTCCACGGCCAGGTTGTAGAAGCGGACGAGGCGGCGATGAATCGATACCCCCTGGCCGGCGACGCCGATATAGCTGCGCGTGATGCGGCCGTCGCGGATCAGCCGCGCCGCAACGAACTTTGCCATGTTGACGCCGATGGCGAAGCAGATGCCCTGCGCCGGCCGGATCACCGCCGTATTCACCCCGATGACCTCTCCTCGGGCGTTGACGAGCGGACCGCCCGAATTGCCCGGATTCAGCGCGGCATCGGTCTGGATGACGCTATCGATCAACCGCCCGCTCTGCGCGCGCATGGTGCGCCCAAGCGCGCTGATCACTCCCGCGGTCACCGTGGTCTGGAAGCCGAGGGGATTGCCGACCGCGATGGCGATCTGCCCGGTACGAATCAAATCCGAGTCCCCCAGACGCGCCGGAATCTGGTTCGGCGCAGAGACCCGGATCACAGCCAGATCAGTATGAGGATCGCTCCCGACGACGGTAGCTGTGCACCGCGTCCCATCGATGAGGGTCACGTCGATCGACGACGCCCCCGCAACGACGTGGCAATTGGTAAGGATGAACCCGTCGGGCGTGAACAGAAACCCCGACCCACCCCCACGCTCCTCCCCCCGCCGCCCCTGCTTCCTGACCTCGATGTTGACGACAGACGGTGTGATCCGCGCCGCCGCCGAGGTCACGGCTGCGGAGTAGGCGTCCAGAAGGTCGTCCTCGCCGGGGAGTGCCGCCTGCGGCGGGGACGGGTAGTCGGAAACAGAATCACCGGAGAGGAAGTCAAAGTGGGATGCCATCACTGTTGAGAACAAACGGGCATTCCAGCAGCGGCGCTGGAATCAAGGCTGGGCTTGCTGGGGAGCGCCTGCCGATCCTCACTAGTCGGCTACCCGGCAGGGAAACGCCGCAAAACGTCAGTCCATATGTTGGGAGTATTGTAAATGTCCATTCCCAATCTCATGGTGATCATCTGCTTTCTCGTCTTGATGGCAGTTGGCGTGTTCGTGCTCGTGTTCTCACTCTTGCGTCTAACGAAGAAAGACGCTCCCTCAAAGGTATCGCTTCCGGGATTCAAGGTGGAACTGAGCGGTCCAGCTTGGCTGATTGTCGCAATCATCGGCGCCACGATGGCAGCTTCGCCTGTGATCGCAGCAGCCATGCAGCGACCTGACAATGTGACCATTGCACCGCGAGCCGTGGAGGGAGTCCGACGCGTCCTAGAGCCCAGTTATGAGGCGTTCCGCTTCACGCGCGACGTGAGCATTTTGGACCTGCGGGCATCAACGACGGCGCCTTGGTATACCTATATTCCTGGGCTGGGATCAAAGAAGCAGCGTACTCGGCCTGGAGTCCTAAAGAATTACATGTTGGTCCGCAAGGTGAGTGACGCGAGTGAGATCCACTTGACGTACGGAACAAGCGGCAAGCTCGATGTTCGTTGTCTCACGCATCAAGCCAAGTACCAGAAGGCTGAGACATTAGTGAATGGAAAAACAGTCGAGACTTGGGACGTAATCGCCGATATCAGCGCCGTTCCGAAGGGAACGGAGTTTGAAATTGCCGTAGAAGCAACCTATTGGAATGGCTTTACCGGCGATGCAGGCGATGACTACACTACATATGCTCACAACCAGTCGGAAGCGGAGCAGATGTCTGTGTTGGTTTTGTTTCCCGATGATCGCCCATTCCGTAGCGTTGACGTGAGCGAATTTGCGCCCGACGCTAAGCAGAGTTCGCCACTCCAAGCACCCTCCGTGACAGTCCCAGGCCCCGAGAAGCAAACGTACTACTGGTCAACGACCAACCAACGACCCAACTGGTACTACAAAGTATCTTGGCTTTGGTGACAGGCCCGAACAAGTCCGGGATTCTGGGTCAGGCCGTTCGGTCTTGCCGCCGGGCTGCGATAGAAGGCTCGTCCTTGCTGGGGCTCAATCGCCGGTCTAGTGACGGATCATCCGAGGGAGTGCGATCGACAGGCACTCACCGTCATTAGGTGAGGTTAGGTTAATCTATCAGTGTGTCCTCAGACGGCGAACGAGAATGGAAGACGCGGAAAAGCCGCATTGATCCGAGTCTCGACGCGTTGGGTTGGAAACGGACGCCGTCATCGGGCATTGGCGCGTATCGAACGGAGGAGCATGCCACCGAGCACGGGCCTGCCGACTACGTTCTTCATCTCGGGGACTCCCCAATCGCGGTCGTCGAGGCGAAGAAGCTCTCGGTGGGTCCGCAGAATGTCCTCACGCAAGCCCAGCGCTACGCGCGGGGGCTAAGCGAAACGAACGTACGATTTGGTGAGTACCGTGTTCCGTTTCTCTACTCCACCAACGGCGAAGTCACCTGGTTCCATGACGTCCGGCATCCGTTGAATCTGTCGCGGCGCATCGCGAACTTTCACACGCCGAGTGCTCTTCACGAGGCTCTGGGCAGGGATTTCGAAGGGCAATGCCGTTCCCTGAGCGACCTTGATTTCTGGCACCACAAACTACGGCCATATCAGCGCGACGCGAACGAAGCGATCGAGCGTGCGATTCGCGAGCGCAAACGCCGGATGCTGGTGGCGATGGCCACCGGCACTGGCAAGACCTATACGTTGGTGCACGAGATCTATCGGCTGATGAAGACGGGCGTTGCTCGTCGAGTGCTCTTCCTGGTCGACCGGAGAGCATTGGCCGCGCAGGCTGCGCGTGCCTTCGCCTCATTCGATCCTGAACCGGGCCTCAAGTTCAATCAGATCTACGAAGTCTATACACAGCGCTTTCAGCGCGACGATTTCGATGAGGACGATGCGTTCGACCCGAACGTCATGCCCAACTCGTATCTCACCGATCCAAAGCCCGGCCAGGCATTCGTCTTCATCTGCACGATCCAGCGGCTTGCAATCAATCTGTTCGGACGCAGTGCGATGCTGGAAGGACGTGAAGGTGACGCCGAGGATGATGCTGCGCAGATCCCTATTCCGATCCACGGTTTCGATTTCGTCGTCGCGGATGAGTGCCATCGGGGCTACACAGGGCAGGAAGTCTCTGTCTGGCGGAACACACTCGAACACTTCGATGCCATCAAGCTCGGGCTGACGGCGACACCCGCTTCCCATACCACCGCGTATTTTTCGGACATCGTTTACCGATATGAGTACGAGCGCGCAGTCCGTGAGGGCTTCCTTGTCGATTACGACGTCATCACGATCCGGTCGAACGTCCGGATGAATGGTGTCTTCATCGCCGAGGGTGAAGAGGTTGGCGTCGTCGACACGAAGACGGGACTGGAACGGCGCGATCTTCTGGAGGATGAGCGTCAGTACGCCAGCGCCCAGATCGAGCAGGACGTCACAGCTCCAGACTCGAATCGGAAGATCATCGAGGAGCTCAAGCGTTTCGCGCTGGAGCATGAGGAGAAGTACGGCCGTTTCCCCAAAACCTTGATCTTCGCTGCCAACGATCTGCCTCACACTTCGCACGCGGACCAGCTCGTGAACACTCTTCGAGAGTTGTTCGGTCGCGGTGAATCGTTCGTCGAAAAGATCACCGGACGAAGTGTCGATCGTCCCCTGCAGCTAATCAGGAAGTTTCGTAATCGCCCGGAGCCGAAGATCGTGGTTTCCGTCGATCTCATGTCCACGGGCGTCGACATTCCCGACCTCGAATTCATCGTTTTTCTGCGTCCGGTGAAGTCTCGCATTCTGTTCGAGCAGATGCTGGGCCGCGGAACGCGGAAGAGCGAGTCGCTGCCCGACAAATCCCACTTCACGGTCGTCGACTGTTTCGACGGCACGCTGATCGCCTACTTCGCCAAAGCGACCTCCATCACCGAGGAGCTTCCCGACAAACCTGGCCGCTCGATCGTCGAGATCATCGACGATATCTGGAACAACAACGATCGCCCGTTCAACGTTCGTTGCCTCGTCAAGCGTCTCCACCGCATCGACAAGGAGATGTCCGGCGATGGTCGAGCAGAGTTTGCTGCCTTTGTCGATGATGGCGATCTGGCTACCTTCGCGCGGCTACTCGCGAAAAGACTCGACGAAGACTTTGCGGGCACGATGGCACTCCTTCGCGACCCCGCCTTCCAGGACCTCCTTCTCAACTATCCCCGTCCGAAGCGCACATTCCTCATCGCCTACGAGGTTCAGGACGAGGTTTCTTCGGAAGTCCTCATCCGCGATTCCGCCGGTAAGGCAATCAAGCCCGAAGACTACCTCCGGCTATTCGCTTCGTTCGTCGCCGAGAAGCATTCGGAGATCGACGCAATCGCCGTGCTCCTCGACCGCCCGCGCGACTGGCGTCCCGAAGTTCTCGATGAGCTCCGCAGGAAGCTGGCTGCCACTCCTGAGCGATTCAGCGAGGATCGTCTGCGTATCGCCCACGCCGCCACCTATCGCAAGAGCCTCGTCGACATCATTTCCATGGTCAAACATGCGGCAAAGGAAGAGGAGCCGTTGCTGACCTCGGCCGAACGCGTCGAGCGGGCCTTCACCCGGCTGACGCTCAACCGCACCTTCACTGGCCCGCAGCAGTTATGGCTCGATCGCATCCGCGAGCATCTCGTGCAGAACCTTTCGATCGACCGCGAAGACTTCGATACCATCCCCGTGTTGCATCGTCTGGGAGGATGGGGAGCAGCGGACCGCGCGTTTGCGGGACGGCTGGAGCCACTCCTCGTGGAAATCAACGCAGCGGTTGCAGCCTGACCGCCAGGAGACACTTCATGAACGACGTTCGGCGATTCACCGCCATGATCTACCGCGAGAACGACGGATACGTCTCTCTCTGCCCCGAGCTTGACGTCGCCAGCCAGGGCGATTCCGTCGAGGAGGCCTCAGCCAACTTGCGCGAAGCCGTCGAGCTTTTCATCGAGACCGCCGACGCCTCGGAAGTCGAAGGACGACTGCGGGGCGAGATGTACGTGACAGCTCTGGAGGTCTCGGCTGGCTAAGCTTCGCGTCTTCTCTGGCGCCGATGTCTGCGCGCTCCTATCGTCACAGGGATTCCGCGAGGTCCGTCGCCGCGGCAGTCACGTCATTATGCAGAAACGGACGGACGCCTCCACCATCACGGTTCCAGTGCCCGACCACAAAGAGCTGCGCATCGGTACGCTGCAGTCCATCATCCGCCAATCGCAACTTCCGCGAGAGCTGTTCGAGACCCATTCATGACCGATATCGTCCAGAAACTCTGGGGCTTCTGCCACACCCTCCGCCACGATGGCATCGACTACGGCGACTACATCGAGCAGATCACCTATCTCCTGTTCCTCAAGATGGCCGATGAGCGAGCCATCGATCTCTCGGCTTTGGCTTATGACGAAGAGGGCGAGCGCGGACGCCGCGTTCACCGCAAGAAAGACTGTTCGTGGCCGGCGCTTCGCAGCCGCTCCGGAATCGCTCTTACCGATCACTACGCGGAGACGCTCCGAATCCTCGGCAAACAGCCCGGCATCCTCGGCGACATCTACGCCGGCGCGCAGTCGCGCTTCAGTAATCCCGTCAATCTGAAGAAGCTCATCTCCCTCATCGACGACACCGACTGGACCTCCCTCGGCGTCGATGTGAAGGCCGAGGCGTATGAGGGATTGCTCGAGCGCGCCGCCAGCGAAGGGAAGAAGGGCGCAGGCCAATATTTCACGCCGCGCGTGCTCATCCAGTCGATCGTCCGCTGCATGCGTCCCGACCCGCGGGTCGGCAACCACTTCACGATCTCCGATCCCGCTTGCGGTACGGGTGGGTTTCTCGTCGCTGCATACGAGTGGCTGGTTGCAGAGACGCACGGCGGGGCGATGGACCGCGGTCTTTCGAAGCGAGTCAAGACGAAGACCTATCACGGCCAGGAACTGGTAGCGCGTCCGCGCAGAATGGCGCTGATGAACCTCTACCTGCACGGCATCGAGCCCGACATCGTCCTCGGCGACACGATCTACGAGACGCCTTCGAGCGAGCGTTTCGACGTGATTCTGACGAATCCTCCGTTCGGAACGAAAGGAGCGAGTCAGGCCCCTGATCGCGATGACTTCACGATCGAGACTTCGAACAAGCAGCTGAACTTCCTCCAACATGTGCTGACCGTGCTTAAGCCAGGCGGACGTGCGGCGGTGGTACTCCCCGACAACTGCCTCTTTGCCGATCAGGCAGGAGAGGTCTTCGAGATCGTCACGCACGATTGCGATGTTCACACCATCCTGCGGCTGCCCCGCGGGACATTCACTCCCTATTCGCAGGGAGTGAGAGCTAATGTAGTCTTCCTCACGAAGGGCTACGCGACCGAGAGGGTTTGGATCTTTGACGCCCGAACGAACATTCCGGGCATTACGAAGAAGGACCGCCCACTTACACCCGCACATTTCAGCGACTTTGAGGCATGTTACGGGAAAGATCCGAACGGCCGTTCGCCGCGCGATGCACACGACTCGAAGGAGGATCGCTGGCGCAGCTTCAACATTGCCGAGATCAAGGAACATGAGTACAAGTTCGTCGCCCTCACGTGGTTACGGGAGGACTCACTCGATGATTCGGATGACCTGCCTGAGCCAGCAGAGCTGGTAAGCGACGCAATCTCCGAATTGGAAGAGGCGGTGGCCGAATTGAACGCCGTCATGCAGCTGCTTGATGCAAGCGTGACGGAGGCCCCAGGTTGAGCACTTTAGCTGAGGGCTGGGTTGATGCCTCGCTGCCAGAACTGGGCGATTGGGGCAGTGGCGGTACACCTCGTCGAACGACGTCGGAGTACTTTCAAGGCGGCACAATTCCATGGCTAAAGATCGGAGACCTCAACGACGGTTTGGTCACGGGAGCAGACGAATCGATCACAAAACGTGCACTGGCAGAAAGCACCGCAAAAGTGCTTCCAGCCGGAACTGTATTGGTCGCAATGTACGGATCTATCGGAAAGCTTGGATTCACTGGAATCGAGTGCGCCACCAACCAGGCGATCGCTCACTGCCTTCCTCGTATCGACGCTCGCTATCTCTTTTGGCTGCTCAGGACAAACCGCCAAGCGCTTTCTGAGCTCGGCAAAGGCGGCACCCAACAAAACATTAGCCAATCCGTTCTTCGAGAATTTGTTGTTCCAGTCGCGCCGCTGGCCGAGCAGCGCCGGATCGTCAACAAGATCGAGGTGCTCCTCGCGCGGGTCGACGCCGCTGGTGAGCGGCTAAGGCGAGCCCAAGAAAAGTTCAATCGCTTTCGTCCCGTTCTCGCTGGCGCGGCATCGAACGGCGAATTCCTTGGAATGCCTAACGAAAGCTCCACTTTGCCACTCTCTGACCTGCTCTCCGAACCACTGGCGAATGGTCGCTCTGTTGTCGACGATCCCCACGGCTTCCCGGTGCTTAGATTGAACGCCATCACTTCGCGCGGAATCGATCTCAGTCAGCGAAAGCTCGGAGCGTGGACAACAGAACAGGCCAGACCATTTCTTATACGGAAGGGAGACTTCCTGGTAGTTCGCGGAAACGGCTCACTCAAGCTGGTCGGGCGCGGAGCGCTGGTAGATGGTGTTCCTGACCCGGTAGCATTTCCCGACACTTTGATCCGTGTGCGTACAGACCCCATGAAACTCGACGGGCACTACCTAGCCATAGTTTGGAATTCAGAGGAAGTTCGGCGTCAGATAGAGGGTACGGCACGAACGTCCGCCGGAATCCACAAGATCAGCCAGCGCGATCTCGGAGCTTTTCGGATTCCTTACTTCCCTCTCCCTATGCAGTCCATGATCGTGGATAGTCACGAAAAAATCACCGCTCTCGGCGAGGCCAGCCAAGCGCGCCTGCAAGCGGCGTCCGTTCTCACGACGAAGCTCACCCAAGCCATCCTCACCAAAGCTTTCGCCGGCGAGTTGGTGCCGACCGAGGCGGAGCTGGCGCGGCGGGAAGGACGCGACTACGAGCCGGCCTCGGCGCTGCTCGATCGCATCCGGCAGGAGCGGTCCGCCTCCACGAAACCAGCGCGATCGTCGCCCAGAAAACGGCCGCGCAAATGACCGAACTATCTTCTTTATCGCAAGCGTAGGTCGCTCGGAGCGGCGCGATCTCTGTAGTCCAAGGCGTTGGATGACGCTGCGGAGCCCGAAACCGAGGTCATGCGTTTCAAACGAGCCCTCCCAACCCAAACCCAAGCCCCCCCATCGTCACCTGAACGTCTTCGGCGATGCTCCTGTTCGGTGGTCATGAATGATATAGACCGCTCTTCCGTGATTGCTCCCGGCACGCGCATCGGGCCGTACGAGGTCATCTCCCTCCTTGGTGAGGGAGGGATGGGGGAGGTCTATCGCGGACGTGATCCGCGGCTTGGCCGTGATGTGGCCATCAAAATTCTCACGCAGGACTCCGCGCGCGACACCGATGCGATGGCGCGATTTGAGCGTGAAGCGCGAGCCGTTGCCTCGCTCTCGCACCCGAACATCCTCGCCATCTTCGACCTCGGGCAGCACGAGGGGACGCGCTACGTCGTCACCGAGTTGCTGGAAGGGGAAACGCTGCGCGAGCGCATTCACAACGCTCCGATGAACTGGAGGAAGTCGGTCGAGATCGGCGCGGAGATCGCCGAGGGGCTGGCGGCAGCGCATTCGCGTTCGGTGGTGCATCGCGATCTCAAACCCGAGAACATCTTTCTCACGCACGAGGGCCGCGTCAAAATCCTCGACTTCGGTCTGGCTCAGGTCGATCCGTTTCTCGTCGCGGGCGACCAGACCAATCAGCCGACCACGCGATTCAAGACCGGTCCGGGCACCGTCATCGGAACCCTCGGCTACATGGCTCCTGAACAACTCCGCGGAGAGTCCGTGGAGCCGAGCGCCGACATCTTTTCCCTCGGATGCCTTCTCTTCGAGATGGTCACAGCCCGCAAGCCGTTTCTGCGCTCCTCGGGTGCTGCGACCATCGCCGCCATCCTCAAGGAAGACATCCCGCGCGAGTCGTTGAGCGATGTGGTTCCGCTCGAGCTCCAGCGAATCATTGAAGGCTGCGTCGAAAAAGTTCCCGTGGACCGCTTCCAGTCCGCCCGGGATCTTGCGTTGACGCTGCGCGCGATCGGCAGCAGTTCATCGGTGATCAGTGGGCTCCTCAATGAGGTGGAGCGGCGGCCCGGACGGCGATCGAAATCGATCGACTCCATCGCCGTTCTCCCGTTTCAGAACGTCGGAAACGATCCCGAGACCGAGTACCTGAGCGAGGGCATCACCGAGGGGATCATCAACCGGCTGTCGCAACTGCCGAAGTTGAAGGTCATGGCCCGCAGCACCGTGTTTCGCTACAAGAATCGGGAAGGCGATGCCCAGGCCGTGGGGCGCGAGTTGCGCGTGCGGGCCGTGGTCACGGGCCGGCTGCAGCATGTCGGCGGGCGGCTGGTCATCAATGTCGAGTTGGTCGACGCCATCGATGGCGCGCAGCTTTGGGGCGAGCGCTACAACCGCGAGCTCGCCGACCTGATGCAACTGCAGGACGAGATGTCGCGCGAGGTCGCCGAGAAGCTCAGGCTGAAACTGACCGGCGCGGAGAAAAAGCGTCTCCGCAAACGCAGTACCGAAAACACCGCCGCCTATCAGCTTTATCTGCGCGGACGCCACCAGTGGAACAAGCGCAATGAAGAGAGCCTGCACAAGAGCATCGCTTTCTTCCGCGAGGCCATCGATGCCGATCCTTCGTTTGCCAGCGCCTACGCCGGCATGGCCGACAGCTACATCACCCTCGGCACCAACATTCCGCTTCCGCCTCGCGAGGCCATGCCGCGCGCGAAGGCCGCGGCCCGGCGCGCCGTGGAGCTCGATCCGAGCCTCGCCGAAGCGTGGGCATCGCTGGCCGCGGTGAAGTGGTGGTTCGACTGGGACTGGGACGGCGCGGAGGCCGACTATCACCGCGCTATTGGACTCAATCCGAACTACGCCGCCGTGCACGACGGATTCGGCATGCTGCTCTGCGCGCGCGGACGTTACGACGCAGCGAGCGAGCAGTTCGCGAAAGCGGCCAGTCTCGATCCTCTCTCGCTGATCGTCACGGTTCACGCCGGCTGGCCCCACTACTTCGCCCGCAAGTACGACCTTGCGATCGCGCAATTCGAGAAGGCGCTCGAGCTCGACGACCATTTCGTCCCAGCCCACGGCTGGCGCGGCATGGCTCTCAGCCAGCAGGGCCGCCACGACGAAGCGCTCCAAGCGTTCGAGCGCGGCCTCGCCGTCGACCGCGTCCCCATCCTGATGGCCATGCGCGGCCACGCCCACGCCGTCGCCGGCCACCGCAAAGAGGCGGAGGAAGCCCTGGCCGCTCTCATCGCGGAATCGAAATCGCGCTACATCTCCCCCTACGATCTAGCAGTAATCCACGCCGCCCTCGGCGACACGAAAAGCGCCATCGCCGCCCTGCACGAAGCGCTCGAAGACCACTCCGCGTGGATGGTCTTCCTGAACATCGATCCGCGCCTGGACTCGATGCGATCAGTCCCGGTGTTCGACGCCCTGGCGAGGAAGCTGCGATAGGAGTGCGGTCGTCTCGACCGCGGGCACTCGGGCGTCCTCGCCCGAGTGCTGTAAGGGCGGAGGACGAAAAATCGTCGACGCTCTTATTGCGTGAAGCTACTCCCGCCGATTCCTGCGCCTTCGTCCGACGATACGCGCATCCAGGGACTTCTTCCCAATCGTGCGTCCGGCCCTGTAGTCCGCCAGCGAGGCATCCGTCGTCGCGGTACTTTCGGGCGTCACGGCCCAAGCCTCGTGGGCAGGGACTACGCGCCCATCGGCCGGCTCATGTGGGCCAATTGCTGCCTCTTTGGGCATGACAAACCGCCGTTGTCTTTCCGCCATCTGAAAAGGTTACCTCGGAAGGCCGCCGACCCAATCTTCATGATGCCCGCAACTCCGACTTGAACGCAATGAACCCCGTCGGCGGAGGAACCGCACCTGCTTGCCGCAACTTGGCGGCGAGTTGGCCGCGGTGATAGCTGGAGTGGTCGACTACGTGAATCAGTAGGTCGCATAGCGGATGATGATCAGCCGCTCCGCTCAGGAAGCAAAAAGCTACCTCGGACGACAGCGCAGCGTCAGAGAGCTCTTGAAGAAACACGCGGCGCCGGACCTCGACGTCCGTCAGATGTTCCAACAGGACGGAGAAATCTCCTGAGACCCAATCAGGGATCGATTCCGGGCTGCGGCCGTTCCAGCGTTCGAGCCATGCCCACTCTGCGGAAATGATGTGCGCTGCGACATCGCGGATGCTCTTGTAGCTGCCGCCGAGGTCCTGGGTGAGCAGTTCGGCTGCAAGGGTGCTGGCCACGCGCAGGAGACGGTGGTTTGCCCAGTCGTTGTAGCGATACAGCTCGATGATTTCGCTGGGGCGCATTGGCCTAGGTTAAACACCCGGCATCGAGCCGGCAAATGTCGCGCCTCGCGCCGCGGGCTCGAACGAGGCCGTGCGGCCGCGTCTCGCAAGAAATGCGTACACACGATCACCGCGCTCCAGCAGCTGGATCGATCGTGGCCCATCCCAGCCGGAACACCGGCTGATGGATGAATACTCGATCTCGATGGTGTCGCCTGGATGAACGCGTGTTTCCGAACGGACCACGCGAAGAACGCGAGCGTCAAGCTTCACGTCGCGGATGACCTCGAAATCGAAGAACGCACAACCTGACGGTTTGGCAATACTTCGATGTACCTGAACGGATGAAACCTGAATGTACAGAACCTCCGGCGCTTTCCTCTGCATCTCCTTGTAGACGTCGGGCGGGAGCTCAGCGAGAACAGGGGCTGCAATCATTAGAAGGATCGCAATTGCTGAGCAGCGCATATAGCCAGCGAACTCTTATCACCACGGAGACACAGTGAGCACAGAGGTCGGCTTCAACTCTGTGTCTCTGTGGTTCAGTTTTTCCGATCGTCCAAAGAGGACTACACGACCACCCTTTCCGCCGCCGCGTATCCTTCCACCGCCTCATCCTCATACCCGCCGTGATACTCGCGGGTATCCGGGCGTTTGATCTGGCTGTGGGGGACGATGCGGTCGCGGCGGGTGCTACGGAAGTCGTCGAGGGATTTGAAGCCTCTCGCGTCCATGAAGGCGGCCATGCCTTCGGTCAGCGCCTTGATCACGTTCGGGCCGATGGCGTGGTCGAGCATCGCGGCGGTGCAGACCTGAGTGGTGCCGCAGCCGAGGAGAAAGTAATTGAGGGCGTGGTCGAAGTTGGCGATGCCGCCGATGCCGGAGAACTCTTTGTCGGGGAACTCTCTCGTCAGTTGCGACATCTTGGCGAGGGACAGCGGGAGGATGGCGGGACCGCCGAGGCCGCCGGAGGAGACGTAGCCGTCGACGTTCATCTCGAACTCGAGCGTGGCGGGATCGATCACCGGGAGCGACGGGAACGTGTTCGATGACACGACAGCGTCGGCGCCGCCGCGGAAGCAGGCTTCTGCCTCTTCGACGATGTTTGCGGTGGCCGGCGTCAGCTTCACCCACACCGGGATCTTCGAGACCTGTTTCACGGCCTGGGTGACGACCGAGCAGAGAACCTTGTCTTTGCCTACGTTCGAGCCCATGTCCACGCGATCCATGTGCGGGCAGGAGAAATTCAGCTCCAGCGCGTCGGCGCCTTCGTCCTGCAGCGCCCTGGCCAGCGTCTGCCAGTTGCCCAGCTCTTTGTCGTTGCCGGAGCCGGCCATGATCGAGCCGACGATGATGTGTTTCGGATAGGCCTTCTTGATGGCGGCGAGCTTGCCGAGCCACCATTCCAGCGGTTTGTCGGAGATCAGCTCCCAGTTCCACGACGCCATGACGGTCGTGCCCGGCCGTTTCGTCATCGAGATGCGCGTCCCCTGATCCTCGGAACGGAGGAACTTCGTCTTCGGCCCTTTGACGTTGACGACGGGATGAAGGCCGATCGTCTTGGTGACCACGCCGCCCCAGCCGGCCTCGAAGGCGCGGATGATGTTCGCGTCGGACTCCGTCGGTGGCGCGGATGCCAGCAAAAAGGGATTCTCGAATCGGATTCCGGTGAACGTCGTCGACAGATCGGCCATGGGTGTCCTCCTGGTTGGGAAAACGCGGATTGTACCTGAGGCTGCAGGAGGCGCCCGGTTGGACAAGAATCAACCACAGAGACACTGAGGACACAGAGCTGAACCCCTACTCTGCGGCCTCTGCGTCTCTGTGGTTCTATGAAAGCGATTGTCAAGGACAGTTCTTCTCTTTGCTGATTGCTTTTTCGTTTTTTCCGTTGCAATCAGCCCCTTCCGACTTGAA
>Ga0247666_1000315_pt1 | contig 14327 bp, 9 predicted proteins | sample CNK07_metaG_FD_183025 | JGI IMG/M metagenome (GOLD analysis project Ga0247666, IMG submission 183025) | Soil microbial communities from Purdue University Martell Research Forest, Indiana, United States - CNK07 | ecosystem: Environmental > Terrestrial > Soil > Temperate forest > Bulk soil | place...
GAGGGTTAACCGTGCGGGCCGGGGGTTTGACGGTGCGGGCCGGAGGTTTGGCGGTGCGGGCCGGCGGTTTAACGGTGCGGGCCGGAGGTTTTACCGCGCGGGCCGGAGGTTTTGCCGTGCGGGCCGGAGGTTTTACCGTGCGGGCCGGAGGTCTTACCGTGCGGACCGGAGGTTTTGCCGTGCGGACTGCCAGCCCGCACGCTGTCCATCTGCGAAACCGCGCAACCACGACACTTCACTAGACTATGTCCATGAGAACCCTCCTCCTCGCCCTCCTTTTCACCGCCACCGCCGCCGCCCAGCCCATCGTCATCCGGGCGGCGCGCGTCATCGATGGGCGAGGACATGTTGTCGAGGATGCGGCGGTGGTCGTCGACGGAGCGAAGATCGTCCGGATCGTGCCGCATGCCTCGGCGTTGAAGGACGTCACCTTCGACCTCGGCGACCGCACCATCATGCCGGGCGGCGTCGACACGCATGTGCATATCGGCTGGCACTTCGATGCGAAGGATGGGCGGTCGCATGACGATGAGACCGATCGGAACGAGACGCCGCAGGAGACCGTGCTTTACGCGGCCGAGAATGCAGTGCGCACGCTGGAGGGCGGCATCACCACCGTTCAATCGCTCGGCGCGCCTGTGGACAAGCCGCTGAGGGATGCCATCGCCCGCGGCACGCTGCCCGGACCGCGCATTCTCACGGCCATCGAGCCGATTTTCGACAACAAGCTGACGCCGGAGGTCTTGCGCGCCGCGGTCGTCAAGCTGGCCGGCGAAGGGGCGGACGTCGTCAAAGTCTTTGCCTCGGAGAGCATTCGCAGCGGGGGCGGGCCGACGATGTCGCAGGAACAGATGGATGCAATCTGCGGCGAAGCGAAGAAGCAACACCTTCGCGTGGCCGTTCACGCGCATGGGCCGGAAAGCGTGCGGCGGGCGGTGCTGGCAGGCTGCACGTCGATCGAGCACGGCGCGCTGATCGGGCAGCCGGAGCTCGATCTGATGGCGGCGCACGGCACGTATTTCGATCCCAACATCGACCTCGTCTTCCGCAATTACTTCGAGAACAAGTCCCACTACCTCGGCATCGGCAACTACACCGAGGAAGGATTCGCGCAGATGAAGCTGGCGGTGCCGAAAGCGCTGCACGTCTTCCAACTCGGTCTGGCAACGCCAGGGCTGAAGATCGTTTTCGGGACGGACGCCGTAGCGGGATCGCATGGCCGGAACTTTCAGGAGCTCGAATACCGCGTCACGACCGGCGGGCAGAAGGCGATGGACGCGATCACGTCGGCGACGTCGCTGGCCGCGGAGTCCCTCGGCCTCGGCGACCGCGTGGGGACGATCGCCGCCGGTTACGAGGCCGATCTGATCGCGGTCGACCGCAACCCGCTGCGCGACATCAACGCGCTTTCTCACGTGTCGTTCGTGATGAAAGGCGGAAGGGTGATCCGCAGATGACGCAGATGAAGCGCAGATAGAGCCACGACTGGTTTTCATCTGTGTCTATCTGCGACATCTGCGGACCAAAAAACCGGTCTGTCCTTTGCAGAGGCCGCTCGGGGTTTCCGGAAATATGAGGAGCTCCCATGATCACGATTCCCACCGAACCGATTGGAAGCATTCCGCGCCCTCTCGAGCTGATCGAGGCCATCGAGCGCTCCGGCGACGCCAATGATCCGGCACTCGATCCTCTTTACGACGCAGCCATCCAAGACACCCTCGCGCGCTTCGAGGCCACCGGCTCGCCGGTGATCACCGACGGCGAGCAGCGGAAGTACCACAACTTCTGGACCTACTCGGTGCACGGACTTCCGAACACCTCGCCGGACGGCTTCAAGATCCCGTTCTCTGCCGGTCACACGCGGCGCATGCCACGGCTAACGTCCGGTCCCTTTCGCTATCTCCGCCTTGCCGACAGCTATCTCGATGTCGCGCGGCGTTACACGAATCTTCCCATCAAGCAGGCCGTCATCTCCCCCTCGGCGCTCAGTCTCATGTATCCACCGGAAGGCATCGAAGGCTACACGCCCGAAGAATTCATCGACGATCTGCTGATCGAGCACGAAACGGAGGTCCGGCGCTGTCTGGCCAAAGGAGCGGCCAAAGTGCAGATCGACTTCACCGAGGGACGGCTGGCGGTCAAGATCGATCCCTCGGGAAACCTGCTCAATAGTTTCATCGACCTCAACAACCTCGTGCTTTCCCGCTTTTCGGCGGAGGAGCGCGCGAAGATCGGCGTGCACACCTGCCCCGGCGGCGACCTCGACTCTACACACAGCGCGGACGTCGACTACGCCGAGCTGCTTCCGAGTCTGTTCCAGTTGAAGGTGGGGAACTTCTGCATCGCGCTGGCCGGCGAGAAGGATCGCCCGCGCGTCCTCAAAATCATCCGCAAGTATCTGAAGCCCGATCAGCGCGTCTTCGTTGGCGTCGTCGCACCGATCGATCCTCACATCGAAACCGCGGAGGAAGTGATGGAGCGTGTGCTCGAAGCGGCGGAGTACATTCCCGTCGCTCAGCTCGGCACGACCGACGATTGCGGCTTCTCGCCGTTCAGTGATGACACCTCGACGACGCGTGACACGGCCTTTGCGAAAATCCGAGCCCGGGTCGACGGCACCGCTCTCGCAGCACAACGGCTCGGAGGGCACTGATTGGTAGCGTTGCCACACGACGATGAGGAAGAGCGGCTCCGTTCCGTCGCGATTCAGAACTCGCAAAGCATCCTGCTGGCGCGGCAGCGTGCCGAGCAGGAGCTCGTCGCGGCCAAGGAGGCGCTGGAGTTGCGCACCGAGGAGCTGGAGAGGGCGAACGAGCTCATCCGCACCATCGCTGAGAACGCCGCATCGGGGCTGCTCATGCTCGACAACCGCGGTGTGCCCACGTACATGAATCCGGCGGCCATCGAAGAGACCGGCCGCACGCTGGAAGAAATGGCCTCGGCTTCGCTCCACGAGGTTCTTCACGCGGCGGTCGAGCGGGGAGGACATCCCTCGGCGGAGTGCCCGATCCGCAACGCGCGCGAGAGGATGACGCCGCTCAAGAATCATCGCGACGTCTTCGTGCGCAAGGATGGCTCGACGTTCCCAGTCTCGTGCGCCGTGTCGCCGCTGCAACGGGATGGCCACGCTGCCGGCGCCGTCCTGGAGTTTCGCGACATCACTGACGATCTGCTCGCGCAGAAGACGCTCGAAGACGCAAATCGCCGCAAGGATCAATTCCTGGCCACACTGTCGCACGAGCTCCGCACGCCGATGACCGCCGTTCTCGGATGGGCGCGCATGCTCAAACTGGGACTCTCGGAGAGCGAAACGCGCGAGGCACTCGATGCCATCGAGAAAAGCGCCGAGATTCAGGCACAACTCATCGACGACGTGCTCGACGTTTCCCGAATTGTGGCGGGCAAGATGACCTTCAAGCCGGTACCGGTCGACGTCAGCTCCGTCCTCCATGCGGCGATGACGACGGTGCATCCGGCCGCGGCCGCGAAAGGGATCGAGATCCTGGCCAGCGTGACGCCGCGGCTTCCCTGCATTCTTGGCGACGAAGGACGGCTGCAGCAGATCATCTGGAACCTGCTATCCAACGCCGTGAAGTTCACGCCGATCGGCGGCGCGATCACCGTCCGTCTCGTGCAGATCGATTCCATTCTGCGCCTCACCGTGCAGGACAACGGAAAAGGGATCGAGTCCAGTTACCTCCCGCATGTCTTCGAGCCGTTCAGCCAGGAAGACGGAACGATGACGCGCTCGCACGAAGGGATCGGTCTCGGCCTCTCGATCGTGTGCTCGCTGGTCGAGCTTCACGGAGGGCGCATCCGCGTGGCCAGCGAAGGTGCGGGCCGCGGCGCCACATTCACAGTCGAGTTTCCGATCATGGAGTCGACGCCCGTGGTGAAGCGCATCGCGCCGCGGAGCGAGGTTCCGTTCACGACGGCTGCGGCGTCGGAACTGCCGAAGCTGACCGGCATCCACATCCTCGTGATCGACGATCAAGTGTTGACACGCGAGCTGGTGACGGCCGTGTTTCGTCGTGCGGACGCTGACGTCTCCGTAGCCGCGTCCGTGCGCGAAGGGTTGGCGCTCTTCCGAACCCGGAGTCCCGACATCGTCGTGTGCGATCTTGCGATGCCCGAGGAGGATGGATTCGCGTTCGTGCGTGCGATCCGCGCGATGCCTGCGCCTGCGAATGCGACTCCGGTGATCGCGATGACCGCGTTCGGCCGGCCGGAAGAGCGGCAGTCGGCGCTCGCCGCCGGCTTCGATGAGTACCTGAAAAAGCCGATCGACCCGCTGGAACTGGCCTCGACCGTGCTGCGTTCGCTGGCGCCGCACCGTTAATTATGTGAGGCACTCCCAGGTAAGGTTAACCACGTGGTGCGCTCGGACGTAGAACGTCCAAGGACAAGCTTCATTCGAGGATGAGCTCGATCGAGAACGATACGTCTGATCGAGCAGACGCTTCATGCGAAGTCGCCTTGCCAGCGATGTTCACGGTTGATCCAATTGAATGGTTGCATGGCCTAGTCTAGGATGTTCGATGATGGGCCGAAGAAGTGATGCTGCAGCCAGTTCGGGGGTCGCATTGACGACCGACTTCTCCTCGGAGGAGGCGGTCCCGTACTTCCTTTGGGACGAACCGATGACGCTCCGCGAGCTTCGTGCGCGACTCAAACGTTCTGACGAGGATCGGGTCAGGCTCTTGGGGAAGATTCTGCGTGAGGCCCGGGAGCCCGATATCTGGCTGTTCACCACTGCCGAGGAAGTGAGCAGCCGATGGGATCAGCTCGAGCGTCTTCTCGGACGGCGCCGGGAATTCTGGCATTTTCTCCTCGATCGGTGGCGAGAGCAGGGGCTGCTGCGCTGAATGCCAGAGTCTCCTGATTTTCGACGATTCCTTCTGCGGGGCTCATCCGAAGGCGTGGTGGTTGATCTCGTAAAGGATGTTTCGCCGCAACTGTTGGACAAGATATCCATTGGTCGAATCGTCATCGATTCAGCGCGAGAGATTCTTGCGAACAAATTATGTGCCTTGCTGTCCCGCACTGAGGTGCGCGATCTGGTCGACGTCGCTCGGCTGGAAGAAGCTGGCAACGATCCAATGGCCGTGCTCGGACTCGCCTTCCAAAAGGATGCTGGAATGTCTGCAGGACAACTTGCATGGGTCCTTTCGAGTTTCCCGATCCCTACTGATCCTTCGCCGTTGTACGGCATGAGTCAGAAGGATCTTGAGGATTTTCGGGAGTCCCTGGTAAGCAGGCTGACAGCCGCAGCGTTTCCGAGGCCACCGCTATGATGATTGATCATCTTCACTCCGCTGGAGCGAGTCTTCGCCCCGCCACCGACGCTGATTACGCGTTCAACTAACGCTAAACTCGGAATTCGCCCGATGACCTCCGCCCCGCTCCGTTACGCCGCAGCGATTGCGATGGGTATCGCTTCGATCCTCATTCAATTGGCCGCGCCAGCGGTGTTTGAGCGCATGCCGTTCTTCCTTTTCTTCGTCGCCGTGTTTCTTTCGGCGCTCGTTGCAGGGCTCGGTCCGGCCATCGTCGAAACGATCTTCGCCACCGCCCTGACGTCGTACTTCTTTCACCCCAGTGCCGTGCAGTCCGCATTGTTCTTCGTCACCGGCATCGTCGTTTCGTGGTTCGTCAGCTCGAACAGGCGGTGGGAGGAGACGCAGAAGAACGCGGAAGTCGATCACCTCACTACGATCGCCAACGTCGCTCCCGCCATTGTCTGGATCACCGATGCCGAGAAGAAATGCACGTACGTCAACGACCGCTGGCTGGAGTTCAGCGGCCGGACGCGCGAAGAGGAGCTCGGCTTCGGCTGGCTGAGCGAGATGCACGAGGAAGACATCCCCGCGTGCATGGAGCGCTTCGAGCGCGCCTTCGAGTCGCGCACGCCGGTCGACATCGAGTACCGGCAGCGCCGCCACGACGGCGTTTATCGCTGGATGCTGAGCCGCGGCGTTCCCCGCACCGGCCGCAATGGCGTTTTCGCCGGCTACATCGGCGTCGCACTCGACATCGATGACCTTCGTGCTTCCGAAAAGGAGCAGAAGCGCCTCGCTCTCGCCGTCAGCCGCGAGCGCGAGCGCCTGCTCGGTCTCGTCTCGAATGTTCCCGGCGTCGTCTGGGAAACGCGGGGAAGGCCGGACGATGGATCGCAGGTCACCACCTTCGTCAGCGAGCATGTCGAGCGCATGCTCGGCTACACCGTTGAAGAATGGCTATCGACGCCGAACTTCTGGCTCACGATCGTGCATCCTGATGACCGCGAGACGGCTGCCAGGTGTGCGCAAGAGCATTTCCTCGCCGGCGGCGCGATGACGAACACCTTTCGCTGGATGACGAAGGACGGGCGCGCTCTTTGGTGCGAGGAGCACTCCACGGTCATTCAGGATGAGAATGGCAATCCGGTCGGCATGCGCGGCGTCACGCTCGACATTTCTACGCGCAGACATGCGGAGGCATCGCTGCGGTTTGCCGCGCGGGCGGGCGAGACGCTCGCTTCGTCCATCGATTATGACGCGACCCTCAAGGCGACCGCCAGCCTGGCCGTACCGGAGCTGGCCGATTGGTGCGTCGTCGTGCTCGTCGACGAAGACGGACAAACGCACCGCGCCGCGGTCGTCCACGCCGATCCGAAGAAGAACGAGCTGGCCCAGAAGCTCCTGACGATTCCGCGGCGTCAGGACATGCCGCCGGCGATTGCCGCGCAGTTCGCGAAGATGCAGCCATTCATCCTGGAGATGACCGATGAGGTGATCCGCAGCACGGCCTATGACGACGCTCACGCCGCGCTCGTGCGCGAGCTCGGCGCGGCAACGACCCTCATCGCCCCGATCGAGTCGCAGAACCGCTACCTCGGCACGATCTCCTTCGTCTCAGCCACGCCGGGACGTTACGACGAGCGCGATATCGAGCTCGGTTTGCTTCTGGCGCGGCGCGTGGCCACCGCCATCGACAACGCACAGCTTTATCGCGCCGCCGTTCATGCTAGTACCGCCAAAGACGAGTTCCTGGCCACGGTGTCGCACGAGCTACGCACGCCGATGACTGCCACGCTTGGATGGGTGCGTCTTCTGTCCCTCGGCAATGTCGACGCCGAGACGCAGAAGACAGGACTGCACGCCATCGAGAACTCCACGCGCGCGCAGGCCAAGCTCATCGACGACATCCTCGACGTCTCCACGATCATCCTCGGCAAGTTCCGTCTCGATCGAGGGCCGGTCGATCTTCGCGCCGTCATTGATTCCGCCACCGAGGCGTTGAAGCCGGCCCTGGCGGCGAAGTCGATCGCGATGGACGTCGACACATCGCGCTGGACCGGTGCCATCGAGGGCGACGCCAGCCGGTTGCAGCAGGTCTTCTGGAATCTGCTCGCCAACGCCGTGAAGTTCGCCCGCCGCGACGGGCGCATCGAAGTCATCCTGGAGCGCGACGACGGCGTTGCGCGCATCACCGTCCGCGATGACGGCGCCGGCATCGATCCCGCGTTTCTGCCGCATGTCTTCGACCGCTTTCGTCAGGCCGAGGGAGGATCGACGCGAAAGCATGGAGGGCTCGGACTCGGCCTTGCCATCGTTCGCCACCTCGTTGAGCTTCACGGCGGCAACGTTCAGGCATCGAGCGAGGGACGAGGCAAGGGCGCATCCTTCGTCGTCGAGCTGCCGGCCACGCTCGAAGTTGAGAGAACCAGTCGGATCGATGTGGCGGCGCTGCCCGATCTGGGCAGAAAGCAGATCCTGGTCGTCGACGACGAGCAACCGACGCTCGATCTCGTGGCCACCTTGCTCCGTCATTGCGGCGCCCGGGTGACGACGGCCCGATCCGCCGATGAGGCGATGGTCGCACTCAACGCAAGCGAGCACGACCTGCTCATCACCGATATCGCGATGCCCGGAACCGACGGCCTGGCGATGATGGGTCGCGTCCGCGAGATGAAGCCGTCGCTACCCGCCATCGCCCTCAGCGCCCGCAGCGACATCCCCGGCACGGGCTTCGCGCGCGTTCTGCAGAAGCCTATCGATCCGATCGAGCTGGCCTCGCAGATCGCGCAAGTCATCGCGGGCAAGTGAGCGGGATCGATCCTCGCGCGGACTCAACGAACATCGATGTGCATTGGTCCGATTTGGACCGGCATCGATCCGTTTCATTCCGACTTATTACCGCCCTTTCCCGTCCTTTGGTGCTTTCCCCCGGTTGCGTGACCTTTTCCGGCTGGCCCGTCTCACCTTCCTCACACTTGCACTGGAATTGCCGGCACCGTGCTCTCAATCGAGCGCCTTCTCCCTGACGCCTCTCAGTGGGGGAGAAGGTGGCCGAAGGCCGGATGAGGGGGCGTTTGTCTGTCGCGCAAACACTAAAGGACGCCTTTTCAGTCAAGTCACCCTCGCAAACAACGTGTTTGTCCCACCTTGCAACGCCCCCCTCATCCGGCTTCGCCACCTTCTCCCCCCGCAAAAAGCGCGGGGGGAGAAGGCGCTCGATTGGAAGGAGTCGCAGAAATGTGTGAGAAATGCGGGTAGCGGGGTTAGTTAGCGGGGTTAGCCGCGTTTCGCCACCTCGATTGCGCAGTCCTGGCGGGAAAGGGAAGAGTCTCACTCAAACAGCTCAAACGGCGACTCATCGTCTCCCGTCTTCCGTCGCAACCGTACGCGCAGGATGTCCGATGGGCTGATGAAGCCGATCACTCTTCGCGATTCTTCGTTGTCGATGACTGGAGAGCGGTCGGTTCCATTTTGTTGCATGCGCTGCACGAGATCGATGAGCAGCTCGCCAGCGGTGGCGATCAGCTTTGGTTGCTCGATGCTGGCGAGTACGGAGCTGTCGAGTGTGTTCTCGCGCGCCGCGCTCTCGATCGACTCACGTGACAGTACGCCGGCGAATCTCCCCTCGGCATCCACGACCGGATAGATACGGTGATGCATTCCCGCGACGCCGCGAGCCGCATCGCGCAGCGTCACGTCCGCGGAGACGGTCGTGGGATTCGCCTGCATCGCTTCGGACACGCGCACGTTGGCGAGCGGATCGGAAGACTCCTTCGCTTCGATGTAGCCCTCGTCGATCATCTGCTGCTCGACCATGCTGTTGCGGGAGATGCGGCGCGAAACCATCACGGATAGCGAGACCGCAAGCATGAGCGGAATCATCAGCTCGTAGTCTCGCGTGAGCTCGACGACGATCAGCACCGCGGAGATCGGACTACGCAGCAAGCCGGCGAAGAAGGAGCCCATGCCGAGGAGGGCATAGGCGCGTGGATCGATTCCGGCGCCGGGGAAGACTTTCTGCGCCAGATGACCGATGGCCGCGCCGAGCGCAGCGCCCATGAACAACGATGGCGCGAAGGTTCCGCCGAGGACTCCCGCGCTGATGGCGATGATGAAGGCGATCGTCTTCGCGCCGAATGCAAGCGCAGTCTGTTCCGCCGTTCCGCCGCCATGAAGCCATAGGGAAACCGAGTCGTAGCCGACGCCAAGGATCGAAGGAGCGAGAAGACCGAGGGCGCCGATCGACATTCCGGCGATCGCGGCGCGAAGAGGCATCGATGGCATCGCCTGCGCCCCCAGCCGCTTGAGCCGGTGCGTGAGCGTGATCGCGTAACCGGAGACGACACCTGCGAGAATGCCGATCAGAGCGAAGCCGAGCAGTTCGCGTGCATCGCCCCAGTTCGCGAACGGAGCGGCGAGAATCGGCTGCCCGCCGAGGAGCGAACGCTCCACGACTGCGGCCGAAACCGCACCGACGATCACGCCGCCGAGGAGATCTCGTTCCGCGGAACCGAAGACTTCTTCGAGCGCGAAGACCACTCCGGTGATCGGCGTGTTGAAAATCGCGGCGATGCCGGCAGCGACGCCAACCGGGATCATCCCGCGCACGAGACGCCGCGGCAGCCGCAACATGCGAGCAACAGCGGCGGAGGTGCCACTGGTGATCACGACGATCGGTCCTTCCGGCCCGAGGGGCGCTCCTGCGCCGAGCGAGAGCGGCGTCGCCAGAAACGTCGCCACAATACTGCGCCACCCAAGCGCCTCGGGGTTCCTGTTGTAGGCGATCCGAACGCGGGCCAGATTCGCGCCGACGGCGCGCGGCGCAAGACGGCGGATGCACCAGGCCAGCAGCGCGAAGACGAGCGCAGGCGTGATCACGATGAGCACCGAGCGCCACGGCTCGCTCGTGTTGAGCGCCCTGCCAATCAGCAGACCGCGCGCGGCTTCGACAAATCGGTGAAAGAGCACAGCCAGGATGCCGCAAAGGGCGCCGATGAGAACGATGGTCAGCAGCAGAAACCGCTTCGCAATGCGCCGTACACGTTCCGACTGGCGATCGAACCAGTTTTCGGAAAGTGTTTCGGTCGGGAGATCAGACGGCATGGATGGATTCGGTTTCGTTCAACGTGCCACATGCGCGGAATTCACATCAAATTGCCACGGGCGCGCCTGGGCATCTGATTTGATTGTCGCATTGGAGGAGGTTCAAATGGATACGAAACAGGTTGGAGAAAAGCTGGTCGCTCTTTGCCGCGAGGGCCGCAACCTCGACGCGGTAAACACGCTCTACAGTCCGGACATCGTCAGCGTCGAGGCGATGCAGACTGGACCGATGCCGGCGGAGCAGCGCGGCATCGAGGCGATCCGCGGCAAGAACAAGTGGTGGATCGACAACCACGAGGTTCACTCGGCGTCCACCGACGGACCGTACCCGAACGGCGACCGCTTCACGGTCAAGTATCACTACGAGATCACCCCGAAGACCGGTCCGGCCAGCGGCCAGCGGATCGCGATGGACGAGGTCGCCCTCTACACGGTCGCGAACGGAAAGATCGTAAAGGAAGAATTCTTCTACGCGATGTAGGAGTGCGGTCGTCTCGACCGCGGGCACTCGGGCGTCCTCGCCCGAGTGCTGTCAGGGCGGAGGTCGAAATTCGTCGACGCTCCTGCGCAAACTCGCTAAATCCTCGCGTTCCGCAACCGCAGCGCATTCGTAATCACCGACACGGAGCTGAAGCTCATCGCCGCCGCTGCGATCATCGGGCTGAGCAGGATGCCGAAGAACGGATACAACACGCCGGCCGCAATCGGCACGCCGATGGCGTTGTAGACGAATGCGAAGAAGAGGTTCTGCCTGATGTTGCGCATCGTTGCGTTGCTGAGGCGCAGCGCGCGAACGATGCCGCGAAGATCGCCGCTTACGAGCGTCACGCCCGCGCTCTCAATCGCCACATCGGTTCCTGTTCCCATGGCGATGCCGACCGCCGCCTGCGCCAGCGCGGGCGCGTCGTTGATGCCGTCGCCAGCCATCGCCACGATGCGTCCCTCCCGCTGTAGCCGCTTCACCGCTTCCGCTTTCTGATCGGGCAACACTTCGGCGATGACTTCGTCGATGCCGAGCTTCGCCGCGACCGCACGCGCCGTCGTCTGGTTGTCGCCAGTGAGCATCACGATCCGCAGCCCCTCGGCATGCAGTGCTTTGATCGCTTCCTGCGTGGTCCCTTTCACCGGATCAGCGACGCCGATGAGACCCGCGATCGCGCCGTTGACGACGACGAACATCACGGTCTGCCCGTCCGCGCGCAACGACTCGGCGCGATCGGCGAGTGCCGCTGCATCAACGCCGAGGTCCTCAAGCAGCGCACGATTGCCGAGCGCCACGCGTTTTCCGCCGGTCAAGCCACGCACACCCTTGCCGCTGATCGATTCGACCTCCGTCGCCGCGGTCACCTTCGCCCCTCGGCGTTCCGCGGCGCCGACGATCGCCGCCGCCAGCGGATGCTCGCTGGCGCGCTCGACGCTCGAACCGAGTCGAAGCAGATCGTTCTCGTCGAAACCGGTTGTAGCGATGACCGTGACGACCTCCGGCTTGCCGGCTGTCAGCGTTCCGGTCTTGTCGATGACGAGCGTGTCGACCGTGCGCACCACCTCGATCGCCTCGGCGTCGCGGAACAGCACGCCTGCCGTTGCCCCTTTTCCGACAGCTACCATGATCGACATCGGTGTCGCCAACCCGAGGGCGCAGGGGCAGGCGATGATCAGGACCGCCACGGCGTTGACGAGCGCGTAGACGAGCCGCGGGTTCGGGCCGGCGATCGCCCACACGACGAAGGTGATGATCGCGATGACGATCACGGCCGGGACGAACCATCCCGACACCTGATCGGCGAGCCTCTGAATCGGCGCCCGGCTTCGTTGTGCCTGCGCCACCATGTTCACGATCCGAGAAAGGAGCGTGTCCGCGCCGACGTGCTCCGCGCGGATTACGAGCGATCCGGTGCCGTTGACGGTCGCGCCGATCACGGTGTCGCCCGCCCGCTTCGCCACCGGCAGCGGCTCGCCGGAGACCATCGATTCGTCGATGTTGCTCGTACCTTCGACGACGACGCCGTCGACCGGCACCTTCTCGCCGGGCCTCACGCGAAGCAGATCACCGGCGATAACCTGGTCGAGGGCGACATCGTGCTCGGTTCCATCCGCATCGATCCGGCGCGCCGTCGTGGGCGCGAGCCCGAGGAGGGCTCGAATGGCGGCGCCCGTGCGGCTTCGCGCGCGCAGCTCCATCACCTGGCCGAGGAGGACGAGGGTGACGATCGCGGCAGCGGCTTCGTAGTAGACGCCGACGTTACCGGCGTGATCGCGCAGTCCGCTCGGAAAGAGATTCGGCAGCAGCGTCGCGAAAAGGCTGTAGAGAAACGCCACCGCCACGCCGAGACCGATCAACGTGAACATGTTGAGATGGCGCGAGACGAGCGAGCTCCATGCGCGCTCGAAAAACGGCCACCCGCACCAGAGCACGACCGGAGCGGCCAGCGCGAGCTCGATCCAGGAAGCCCACGGCATCAGCGCGTGCGGGAACATGCCGCCGCCCGGCAGATGCCGCAGCATGGCGAAGGCGACGAGCGGCGCGGTGAGCGAAACGCTGATCCAGAATCGCCGCGTCATGTCGCGCAGCTCGGGATTGTCTTCCTCGACCTGCACCGTGCGCGGCTCGAGGGCCATTCCGCAGATCGGGCAGCTCCCCGGCGCGTCGCGCACGACCTCGGGATGCATAGGACAGGTCCATTCAACCTTCGCCGCCGGTGCGGACACCATCTCCGGTTCCAACGCCATCCCGCACTTCGGACACGCGCCGGGATGATCCTGCCGCACCTCGGGATCCATCGGACAGACGTAGTTTGCCGCTGTTGCCGCAACAACCGGCTCCGTATCGCCCGCGTACGCCGCAGGATTCGCGTCAAATTTCGCTTTGCAATGGAGCCCGCAGAAGTAAATCGTCTGTCCGCGGTAAGTCGAGGAACCGGCAGCATGGTCTGGATCGACGGTCATGCCACAAACAGGATCGAGATGGTTGGTGGTCATTGGTTGCTGGGCGGACTTTATCCGACCGCCCGAACAAAGGGGGACCGGTCACGCGAAGACACAAAGACGCGAAGAGAGAGCATTGCCTTTCTTCGCGTTCTTTGCGTCTTCGCGTGACCCGATTCTAAGAAACGAGCTAGCCCGTTTCAGCGCACTCGCCCGCCCCGAAAGAACCGGATCGACTTGTAGTGGATGTCGAAGTAGTTTGCCGCGGCGCGGAGCGCGCTGGCCACCACCCATTCTTCGCGCGCGACGATTCCCTCCAGTGGCTGCCGCATGTGCGGCGGGAGTTTGAACCGGCACCGCCGGCAAAGCGCGTTCCCTTCGGTTTTTTCCAGACTGCAGCGTGGACAGCTTCTTCGTTTCGCAAGCTTCGCGATCTGTTGCCCCGACATCATCGCAACCCCTCCCTCCCGAAATGCGTGCAAAGACAAAAAGGCCGGGGAGCACCCGGCCTTTCGTACTGCACATGTTGCTGTGCAGCGAATAGTAGCGGCCTCTTGTGTTGAATGCAACATCCGAGGTTGGCGATCGATCGCCGGCAGGTCAGCGGGTGTCGAGAAAGCGCGTCACCTCGCGCACGAGAATCTCCTGTTCGCACGACGTGGCGAGATGGCCGCAGTCGCCGGTGAGCGTGAGCAGGGGAGACTTCGTGATCCGCGCCAGCTCGCGTGCCGGGGCCGGATTCACCATCTGATCCTGCAACGACACGATGATGAACATCTTCGCGTGGATTTTGTCGGGCGGGCCGATGTCGATCCCGATCATCGCCCGCAGCAGCGCGGCGTAATCAAACGGGTCGAGTTTCTGCAGCGCCTGCTCGTGCGACTGCATCACTTTGTCGACGTCCTCCAGATGGCTGGCGATCCAGGTGGGCGTGTGCAAGTGCATTTCATTGATGTCGGCCGCGGCCTTCAATCCCTCCGGCTTGTCGATCAGGGCGAGCTCTGTTTTCCAGAGCAGCAG
>Ga0247666_1000316_pt1 | contig 14323 bp, 12 predicted proteins | sample CNK07_metaG_FD_183025 | JGI IMG/M metagenome (GOLD analysis project Ga0247666, IMG submission 183025) | Soil microbial communities from Purdue University Martell Research Forest, Indiana, United States - CNK07 | ecosystem: Environmental > Terrestrial > Soil > Temperate forest > Bulk soil...
AGGTGCATCCAGTACTTCTTATTACTGGAGAACTTTGGTAATTTAGACATTAGGAACAACCTTTCTTACTTGTTAGCGTTACAACTACAAGTTTACTGGTTGTTCCGTTTTAGTGTAATGAGCCCAAGAAGCCCGCCACTCGCGGGCTTCTTTTCTATCTGTTACAATAGAGATAATTATGAATGCACAACAAATCCGTCAAGCGTACTTAGATTTTTGTAAGAAAAATGGCCACGTCATTATTCCTCGGGCATTATTAGTCCCTCAGAACGATCCAACCACTTTATTTACCGGGTCTGGTATGCAGCCCCTCATTCCTTATTTGCTGGGAGAAGTGCATCCTGATGGAACTCGCTTGGCTGACAGTCAAACATGTCTTCGTGCGCAAGACATCGAGGAGGTGGGTGACAACCGCCACACCACATTTTTTGAAATGCTAGGCAACTGGAGTCTGGGCGATTATTTCAAAACCGAACAGGTTGGTTGGATGTTCGAATTTCTGACGGAAATTGTAAAATTAGATCCGAACAAACTGTACATTACGTGTTTTATCGGTGCGCCCGAATATAATATCCCCAAAGATACCGAGGCCGCTGAACTGTGGCAAAAACTATTTGCCGACAAAGGTCTTTCGAACGGCATTGCGGACATCGGCAGCGAAGAGGCCGGGTACGCGCGTGGCATGCAGGACGGTGAGCGTATCTTCTATTATGATGGTAGCAAAAATTGGTGGAACCGAGGAAAAACCGGTCCGCAAACAACGCCTATTGGTGACCCGTGTGGTCCAGACAGCGAGATGTTTTATGATTTTGGTATGCCGCACAACTCAGAATACGGTGAGCATTGTCATCCCAACTGCGATTGCGGCCGGTTTGTAGAGCTGGGTAACAATGTATTTATGGCGTACAGAAAGCTTGCCGAGGGCGTGTTTGAGCCGCTAGCGGCGCCAAACATCGACCATGGTTCCGGTCTGGAGCGTATTGCGGCGGCGGCTATCAATAGCCCTGACTTTTTCAAGATCAGCTTGATGTGGCCGATTGTCGCCAAGATTGAAGTCATTTCGGGCAAGCCATATGACAGCAATACCAACGCCATGCGCGTGATTGCCGACCACTTGCGCGCCGCAACCTTCCTTGCGGTAGATGGGATAGTTCCGAGCAACAAAGAGCAGGGCTATGTCATGCGGCGCTTGGTACGTCGGGCGATCCGCTTCGCCTTCGACCTCGGCATCGAGCAAGCTCTGTGTGAAACCCTAGTGCCGATCGTTACCGACATGTACAAAAACGATTTCCCGGAAGTATTGGAGCGTGAGCAACAAGTGATCGACGTTCTTATAAAAGAGGAGAAGATTTTCCGCCAAACCCTCCGCAAGGGCCTGCATGAATTTGACAAGCTTCTTATGATGGAGCAGCACGGCGAAGGCGAGAAGATAAAATTTGATCAGAAGCTGACAGGCGATATGTTATTCAAGCTTTATGACACCTATGGTTTTCCAGTCGAGCTCAGCAAGGAAGAAGCATATAAACGTGGCATCGAGGCAGAAGATAGCACCCAACAAGACTTTGATCGACTTATGGCTGAGCAGCGCGAGCGAAGCCATACGGCGAGCAAAGGTGTCTTTAAGGGCGGTTTGGGCGGCCAAACTTTGCAACATAAGAAATACCACACCGCGACCCACTTGATGTATCAGGCACTGCGTGAAGTGCTGGGGAACCATATTGTACAGCGTGGCAGCAATATTACTGAGGAGCGTTTACGATTCGACTTTAGCCATCCGGAAAAAGTGACGCCGGAACAGTTGAAGCGAGTCGAAGAGATCGTGAATAAGCAAATCATTAAAGATCTAAAGGTCTCTTGGGCCGAATATCCTACCGCTGAAGCAAGAGGATCGTTAGGCGCTCTTGGGCAATTTGGTGATCGATATGGCGACACGGTCAAAGTTTATAAGATGATCGCTGACGGGGCAGATAAACCCTTTAGCTTTGAAATTTGTGGTGGTCCGCATGTTGAGCACACCAATCAACTGGCCGAGGATGGCAAATATTTTAAGATTCTCAAGGAAGAAGCAAGCAGTGCTGGCGTTCGGCGTATTAAAGCAGCGCTCGTATAACTCAATAATATACCCTAATATTGGGTATGAGATGTCGATGAATTGCAGCTGAGCTTGTTTGTATCAGACCGGTCCGTTCGCGCAATTCCGCAATGCGCTTGCAGGCACAAGCTAGAGCGTTATACTAATTAAGGGTGAGTACTTCTAAGCTACGAATCTGGTTCATAATCTTCGGGGCTACAATTCTCGGCTCTTTGATGTTATTTATCCCGACTCCCAAGCATCAGGCCAGCCTAAGCTTCCACCTATCTGCTGGCATCTCTGCCTTTAATTTAGTTTTATTTCTTCCGGGCCTCATCCTTTTTCTCACTGCTCTTAAAAGTTTTAAGCAGAGACTACGAATTGCCTACGGTTTTATCTCGTCGGGGTTGATACTCTTTTCATTGGGGACTATTCAATATCCAATTCTTGCCATTCTTCGAGCAACCAACTCCGCTTGGGCCACCAAAGGTTATACCGAGATGGCGTTTGTTGTTGGCGCTTTTTGTGTATTTATGGGGACGTGGCTTTATGCTCGTTTAATCGGTATTAAGGGGCTACTTATGTCGTGGCCAGTCGTCCTTGTCATCGTGTTTGTGCTCATGGGGGCTGTCTCGCTACTTCCGCACAATCACGTAGGGATTCCAGAAAACGGTGCGAGAATCCTATTAGCATTGCATACATGGGAAGCGGCCTTGTTTTTTGGCGGCGCTGTTTTAGCGCTACTCATTAAACGAAAAACCACCTTCATATACACACGCGCAATGGCGTGGATTTTTGTTGGTTTTTCCTTATATACTGTTGGCGTCTGTTTTATCAATATCGTTTTGGTGATAGCGGGCTTTAATAGCTGGTATTTTACGTACAATGTGTTTTTGCTCCCATTCAGCCTCGGCGCCCTTACTTGGCTTAAAGCAGCCGAGGCATTTCATGATATAGCAACAGCAAATATCCCCCTACTTGGAGCGGAGGGAGGTAGAACTTTTTTTGGTCAACCCATAAACGCGCCTGCTAGCCGTCAGGCTAGCTGCGTTGACGTAGTGGTTTTTTTAGCCTCTTTGAGTTCAGATCCAAGTCGAATCGACCAAAGCCTTGATGAGCTTCGCAGAGTCACTGCTCGACAGACGTATGGGCAAGTCCTGGGCAGGTTTGATCAAGAGAGGCTAGCCGAGACCTGCCTTCAGATCGAAACCTATCTTACGGAAAACGAGCCCGTCAGGAAGCTCTCGCGTTCGCAATTGCGACGGCTTGTGAGTGACCGATACAGAAACATCGTGAACGATCCTTATTTTTGGCAAAGATTGGACGCAGCGCTCTAAAATTTACAAAAAAATCATTGTTCATCCAGCGCCCCGAGAAAGCTGAAGCAGCTCGCAGCTGTTGGCCTTATAGGAAAGGTCACCCGGCTTACCGGATCGGCAAGTAGCTTAATGCCACGTATGTTCCTAAGATTGCTGGTTGAGCCTTGACGTCTTAATATTGGGAATGCCGACTCGATTGAGGGGAATTCAGGAGCGATTTCAAAGAAGGCGCGAGTAGCCGTTGGTATGCTATTGATGAGTGATATGGGCAGAGAAAGAGAGTTGCACAAATCGTCAGAATAATTAGTAATTAGAGGTCATGGTGCGTTCATGCAAGGCAGGGACGTGCTATAATAGTGACGATTATGCTTGATAAGTTCAAAAGCCGTGTCTCGGGTATGGCGGACAAAGTTGCTGCCAAGGCCGGTGAAGTTAATACCAAGGTAGCGCAGAATGCTAAAAAGCAAGAGGGCGATCAGTATTTAGTTGGTCTGGATATTGGTACTGAGTTTGTAAAAGCATTGGTGGCCAAGGTGACCGATGAAGGGTTGGAGATTATTGGAGTGGGTCGTGCACGTCAGGGTCTGAGTGACATGCAGGCTGGTGCTATCGCAGATATTTCTGGGGTGGTTGAGAATTGTGATAAAGCCTTAGCCCAAGCCGAAGAAAAGGCTGGTGTTTCTGTGCGTACGGCTGTTATTGGTATTGCCGGTGAACTCGTGAAAGGCACGACCATTACAGTTCGGGTGACTCGTAAGAATGCAGATAAGCCGCTCGACCTCATAGAGATGGAGCGTATTATAAGGCTAGTACAAGAGCGCGCTGAGACCAAGGCAAAGAAACAATTAGCTTGGGAGTTGGGCGGCAAGGAAGTTGCTGTTCGTTTGGTGAATAGTGCGCTCGTTGGTATCGAGATTGATGGCTATAAGGTGACCAGTCCGATTGGGTTTCAAGGGAAAGAAGTGGTTGTGCAGTTGTATACGGCATTCGCGCCACTTATTCACATTGGCGCACTAGAGCGAACCGCCCAGCAGCTAGATTTGGATCTTTTAGCGGTAGCAGCTGAGCCATTTGCAGTGGCTCGCTCTGTCATTGGTGATGATACGAGCGCTAGTATGAACGCGATTCTGATGGACGTTGGAGGTGGGACTACTGATATAGCGGTCATTACAGATGGCGGCGTGCAGGGCACGAAGATGTTTGGCATCGGCGGGCGGGCTTATACTCGAGCGGTGGAGCGCGATTTGAATGTTGAGTTCGGGCAGGCCGAAGCATTAAAAGTTGGCCTGAGCGCTGGGAAGCTACCGCAAAAGCGCGAAGCTGCCGTGGAAGGTGCATTGCGAAAAACGCTTGACGTATGGATGGGCGGTGTTGAATTGGCATTGGGGGAATTTGATAAACTCGATCACCTTCCGCACAAGCTGTTGCTTTGTGGCGGAGGCTCTAGCTTAGAGATGCTCATGGACAAGCTGGAAGACAGTAGCTGGTATGCCGAATTACCCTTTACTAAAAAGCCAAGTGTACAGCATATTCATCCTGACGAGGTTGTGGGCATCATTGATAAGACGGGTGACGTTACTGATCATACCTTTATAACCGCTATGGGGCTTCTCAGGGTCGGCCTCGATACCTTGCAGTTTTCCGTTAGTCCTACTGCTGGCACGGTGAAGGACAAACTTGATAGGATATTGCGAGTATGACCGAGAAAAGCACCAATAGCACAGGTAAAGAAGTTTTATATATCGACGTCGATGACGAAATAACAGCCATTATAGATAAACTGCGCGGTAGCCATCAGAAGATCGTCGCACTAGTGCTGCCGAAACGCGCTACGGTATTTCAAAGCATCGTGAATATGAAATTACTGAAGCGAGCCGCTGAGTCGGCAAAGAAAAATGTAGTGCTCATTACTTCTGAAGCTGGTTTGCTGCCGATGGCCGGCACTGTTGGTATTCATGTTGCCCGTAGCTTGCAGTCTAAGCCTGAAATTCCCGATGCACCATTGAGTGCCGATAAGGATGAAGGCATTGAAGAAATCGATGATCATGGTGCTGACGAGCCTACTAAGCCGAGCAAGGACAAGGTTTTAGATAAGACTCGTGCAATTGGCGAGCTAGCTGGTGCTGCAGCACTCGATGACCAGCTAGATGATACGATTGACCTAGCTGATGAGCCAGAACCATCACTGCAGGCAGCAGTTGCTAAATTGAAGCCTAAAAAAGGCAAGGATAAAAAATTAAAAGTACCCAACTTTAAGAAATTCCGCATACTCATTCTCTGTGGCGGTGTGGTGCTCATTGCTCTCGTTGTGCTTGCAGTCCTAGCTTTTATGATACTGCCAAAGGCGACTGTTGTCGTCCAGACGGACAGTAGTGCGTTAAATAGTAGTAGTGTAGTGCAATTAAAGACTGGCGCCAGCGTAACCCTCCAAGCAAAGAATGGCATCGTCCCAGCCACTTTGCAGCAAACACAGAAAACAGCCAGTCAGCAGGTAGCTGCTAGTGGCCAGCAAAATAATGGAGCTAAGGCGACAGGGACAGTCAAATTCTATAATTGTAATAAAGACGATACTCTCTCAGGTACGCCGCATACTATTCCGGCTGGAACCGGTGTGTCTGCAAACGGCTCAACCTACATTACCGGTCAAGATGCTACCGTATTACCCAGCCACTTTGCCGGAGACACTTGCAAACAGGATGTTTCTAGTGCCAGCATTCCAATAACCGCCCAAAGCGGTGGCGCTAAATACAATCAAGCTGCCACTAACTACACAGTTTCTGGCTATGGCAGTATCACTGGTGTTGGCTCTGCTACTACCGGAGGTACAGATACGATTATTAAGATCGTAACGCAGAGTGATATCGATAGTGCGAACCAGAAGTTGAGCTCTGCTGATACAACTAGCATTAAGCAGGAGTTGAAAACGGCCCTTTTGGCTAAAGGCTTGGATGTCATCGATGCGAGCTTTAATACTGGCGCGCCAACTATCAGTGGAACCGCCAAGGCTGGCGATCAGGCAGACAATGTGACGGTAACATCGACCACCTCGTACAGTATGTTGGGAGTGAAGCAGGATGATTTGCAGGCTATCGCCAAAAACAGCGTAAACGACAAGATCGATACTACGAAGCAAAAAATTCTTGATTATGGCTTGAGTAACGCCGTTTTTGGGCTCCAGAGCCAAAACCCTGATGGCGCAACGGTGACCATGCAGACAACCGTAATTGTAGGTTCAGAGCTGAATGTTGATACGATCAAACAGCAAATAGCAGGCAAGAAAGCGGGTGATGCCCAGGCTATCATTAAACAGTATCCCGGCGTTACGGATGTCACAGTGCACTATAGTCCTTTCTGGGTTAATGCTATTCCGAAGAATGCTAGTAAAATTACGGTGACCGTGCAAAAACCAGCAGCTAGTGGCTCCAGTAATGCAGCTAAGCCATAGTACTATTCTGGCGCTAGATGTGGGAGCGAAGCGCATTGGTGTGGCTGCCAGTGATCTGAATACTCGTTTTGCCCATCCGTTAACCACTTTAGACGCCACGGCCAACATTTCTGAACAGCTACAAGCATTGGTGGCTGAGCAGGACGTCATTGGCCTCGTCATTGGCCTACCGCGAGGCCTAGAGGGCCAGGAAACGGCTCAAACAAAGACTGTGCGTAGGTTTGCCGAACAGTTGCAACCATATATCAAGTTGCCTTATTATTGGCAAGATGAGGCGGTAACGTCACGTCAAGCCGAAGAGGAACTACAGAATCGTGGCAAGCCCTATGTAAAAGGCGATATCGATGCGCTCAGTGCCACGTACATTTTGGAAGATTTTTTACGTGATCACCCGGAGGTAAGAATATGAGATACACGGCGCGAGCCCGGAAACGACGTTGGCCGAAGCGGCTCTTAATTACGTTACTTACGGCTACTATAGCGGTTGTAACTACTACCGCCGCAGTGCGTCATATCTACTTCGGGGATTTGAAGCCAGTGAGCAGCACGTCGCAGAAGACGCAGCTTTTTACAATTCGGCAAGGTTCTTCCGTCGATAAAATTTCTCAGCAGCTAAAAGACTCCAATTTGATTCGGAGCTCTTGGGCCTTCAAACTGTATGTAAGTAGTAAGAATGTACGCAATGCCTTACAGGCAGGCACGTATTCATTGGATGCTGGGCAAAGTGTGGCACAGATTGTTTCGCAACTTACCCATGGTAAGGTAGCGACCGATCTTGTAACGATTTTGCCTGGACAGCGATTGGATCAAATTCGTGCTACGCTCGTTAGTTATGGTTTTAAAGAGGCCGATGTAGCTGCCGCGTTCGAACCCGCGAATCATCTCGCAAACCCAGCGCTCGTGGACAAGCCAGATGGTGCTAGTCTTGAGGGGTACGTATACCCTGATTCATACGAAAAGAATTCTAGTACTACGCCACAGCAGATCGTTGAAGAGTCGTTAAGTGAAATGAACAAACAATTAACGCCAGAACTACGCGATGCATTTGCCCAAGAAGGATTGAGCACCTACCAGGGGTTGATCATTGCTTCTATTGTGCAGCAAGAAGTCTCTACGCAGAGCGATCGTAACCAAGCGGCACAAGTATTCATTACTCGTTTACATAGTGGCATGATGCTCGGTTCAGACGTGACCGCCTACTACGGAGCAACTTTGGCCGGGAAAAAGCCTTCTACTACATACGATTCTCCATACAATACCTTACTGCACGTTGGCTTGCCACCGACGCCAATTAGCAATGTATCGCCCGATTCGATCCAGGCCGTTGCCCATCCGGCGGCAACGAATTGGTTATACTTTGTAACTGGCGACGATGGAGTCACGCATTTCTCGCAGACACTCGCTCAGCACCAGGCGGCTACCGCCCAGTATTGTCACAAGCTGTGTGGCCAATAGGGCACTCTCGTTAGGCGCATTGAAAAAAAACGGCAAGTTGCTATACTTATGCTTGTAGCGACATGAGGAGCTATCTGTTGTGGTATGCTTTGAAGCTACGTGGAGTGTCGTATTAGTAGTACAAATTCTCAAACCCTACTTGGTCGGTTACATAGTGCACGTCAATCGAAAGTATCACCTCATCTGCGGCACGAGGCTGCACTTTTTTTTGCCGACCGGCGTGTAGTTCGTTATGGATTGCTTACTCTGAATATCGCATTATTGTTGGGTATCGGAGGTTTTTTGTTAAATGGCACTAAAAAAGGACAACCGATTGCTCAAAATGCCGTACTTTCTTCATCAGCCAGTACTGAAACTGCAGCAGCACCACTTGATCGAGTCTCCTCAGCTGATATCGCGGCCAATGCTTCTCTTGCTGCCAGTTTACCTGAAACAACAGCAGTTATTAACCAGGCTGATAGTGCCCAAGCCGACACGGCTGTGGTATCGGCAGATAATACGGTAGTAGCGAAGCCGCAAGCAGTAAATACTGCCTTGAAAAGCCGAAAGGATATTCATACCTATATAGCAGCAGCCGGTGATACTGTTTCAAGCATTGCAGCGATGTTCAATGTCACTTCAGATAGTATTATGTGGTCTAATAATCTTAGCGGCAACACTGTCAGCCCTGGTGCAAAGTTGAATATTCCACCGGTAAACGGCATCGTATATACAGTGCAAGCTGGAGATACAGTAGACAGTTTGGCGAGCAAATACCGAGCCAATAGAGATCAGATTATCGCCTATAATGATGCTGAATTACTCGGTATTCAATTGGGCGAGCAAGTTCTTATTCCGAACGGACAGCAGCCAGCGGCACCAGCGGTGCTCTTGCAGGTGCGTGCTACTGCTCCTATATATGGCTCGTATACATCAAATGGCTATGACTATGGCTTTTGTACTTGGTACGTGGCTAATCGTCGTGCGCAAATTGGCAGACCAGTTCCATCCAATCTAGGTAATGCTAACACCTGGGCGGTATTGGCCGCTAGTATGGGTATTGCGACTGGCTCTACTCCCCAGGTTGGTGCCGCAGCCGTACGACATAGTGGCGCGCCTGGCCATGTGGCTTTCGTCGAGCAAGTAAATGATGACGGTAGTTTTTGGATATCTGAAATGAACTCCTATGGGCAGGTCTCTATGGGTGACCCAACGCCACATGGTGGTTGGGGCGTAGTGGACTGGAAATTAGTTCCAGCCGATCTTGTTGGTACTTATAGCTATGTATATTAATTAGAGTGGGCTATTAGGGTTCGTCTGGACCAGGACAATCGAATCAGGAACGAAGTGGTCTTTTGGACCGTCCATCCTCCCATTTGGTTGTCATGAAAGGGTAACCGTCGTGCCCTGCCATTTACTACTCCCTGTTAATCTGTTTTACTAAAGGTATGAGTTTTGTAGATAATGCAACGTTGCTGATAAAAGCAGGTGATGGCGGTAACGGTCGTGTTAGCTTTCGGCACGAGAAATTTATCGATAAAGGTGGCCCTGACGGCGGCGACGGCGGCGACGGCGGCGACATCGTGCTTGTGGCTAGTCGTAACCAGAACACTTTGGCCAGCTTTCGATTTCAGAGAGAGCTAGCGGCGCAGCCAGGCCAGCCTGGCAATAAGACAAAGAAGCACGGCCGCAGCGCATCCGACCTTGAGGTAATGGTGCCGGTTGGTACGGTGGTTACCGACGAAGCAGGCAACATTTTGGCTGATGGTGACGAAGATGGCAAGCGCGTCATAATAGCCAAGGGTGGCAAAGGTGGCTTTGGCAATGCTCACTTCATTAGTAGCACGCGCCAGGCGCCTAGAGTAGCCGAAAAAGGCGAAGCAGGTGAACAGCTGATGGTTCGTTTGGAATTGAAGATGATCGCCGATGTCGGCCTTATTGGATTGCCGAATGCGGGAAAGTCGACGCTACTGAGCGTTATTAGTAATGCCCGACCAGAGATTGCCGATTACCCCTTTACAACGTTGACGCCTAGTCTCGGCGTCGTTGACGTCGATAAAGAGGCAAGCTTGTTGTTTGCTGACATTCCTGGCCTTATCGAGGGCGCGGCAGAAGGTAAGGGTCTTGGCGATGAATTCCTTCGCCACGTAGAGCGTACCGCAGTACTCGTACATCTCATTGATGCTTATCAGGAGGATGTTGCGACAGCCTATAAGACTATTCAGAAGGAGCTAAAGGCATATAAAATTGACCTTTCCACGCGCCCACAGGTGGTTGTGTTAACCAAAATTGAAGGCTTAGACAGCGAAATAGTGAAAGACCAGCTGAGTAAGCTCAAAAAAGTTACACCTAAAGACACGATTCTGGCTGCTATATCTTGTATGACGAAACAAGGCATACCAGAGGCGTTGCGGTTGGTTCGTGGTTTAGTTGAAACTGAGCGCGCCCATGAGCGTGCTATTGAAGCGGCCATTGCGGCACCCGACGTACCAATATTAACTTTGGAAGATGAGAGTGAAACTTGGGAAGTTGTAAAAGAAGAAGATGCCTTTGTGGTACGTGGTCCGAAGATCGAACGTTTTGCTGGAAGGACCGACTTCAATAGTCCAGCTGGTGTCGAGCGTTTGCGTGACATCATGCAGCGTCAGGGTATCATGCACGAACTTGTACGCCAAGGCGTTCAACCCGGTGACTCAGTGCGCCTTGGCTCCAAGGGTGAATTCACGTACTAAGGGCCGCAGACGATTATTTGTAAATAGTGTGATTTATGATATAGTAAGTGGTTATGGATGTACACACATCGCCTGAATTTACGACTCCATTGGCTACAGGCGAAGATTTGTTAGCATTACAACGCGCAACCATGCAGCTCTATAACGGCATCCTGCAAGGTTATGTTCTGCTTGAGGACATACAAGTAGGTAATAGTGAGGTTTTTATCCCAAGGCCCCTTAAAGGGAGTGAACGCCGTCGGACAGGAAATGAGCCTTACTGGAATATTGGACTGCAAGGTGATGGTTGCTTCATTACGCTGGTGAGTCCTGATCCACTGGAGCACGATACAAGAGTGCGACATAACAGAATCGTCAATAGTCTTACATTCAATACTCGCGATACTGTGACACCTGGCGTAGTCAGTAGCTATGGGGCAATAGTAAATAGGAGAGAAATAGCTCGCGATGTATTTTTAGAATCTGAAGAGCAGCGAGTAGAGCTCCGTCCTGACAGTTCACTTACGGCCAGCGTGTGCGAACATCTGCTAGGTGAATTGAGCGCTATGGACGAAGAAGGTCGTGTTGCCGCGATCGTAGCGCGTGAGCGACGCAATACACCGTCTAGGCGCATACTCGGCGCGTTCGGGCTACGATAGGACTCTTATTATGAGCAACAATCTGGAGACAGATATTTTCGGCCAAGAGGCAGCACCACAGCTTGAAGAGGTAATAGCAGCTGCAATCAGTCTGCGGGATCGGGTTATTAGTAGCCCTTTCGACGAAGTGCCTGAATTTAGCGTAATCATAGATGATAAAGGTGTGGGTATCCGAGGCTATAAACCTGCGGGGACAAGTATTGATCTGAGGGAATTTGTAGAGACTCGCATCTATCAGGATCAAAGTGGGATATGGCATATAAGCGAAACGGTGCAGCAAGTAGCTCATGAAGTAGATGATGGCCTCGCTCGGGTTGTTGTAGAAACGAGCATGTACCCTCTCTATGAAGGTGGATTCGTTACTCATACCCGGACTGCTGGGCACGTTGATGTTGCGGGTCGTCTGGTAGATGGGCAGCACGAAATCATTGATATTACTTCTAGTTCTGACGAAACATGGAGACTATTGCTGTTTAGATTGCATGCCATAGGCAATGAGGGTACATAGACCGGGCGGTACTAGAACACTGGCACGGTGTTATATATCGGGTAAGCCCCTCCAGCCATAATGTCTGTTAGACTGGTAGTTATGGCTGCCAGTTTTTTCTTTTATGATCTTGAGACCAGCGGGCTTAGCCCCCGCGACGCACGTATCATGCAATTTGCGGGTAGGCGTACAGATATGGAGCTACGTCCTCTTGGAGAGCCTGTCAATGTGCTTATAAAGCTTACCGATGATATCTTACCAGATGTCGATGCTACCTTTATCACTGGGATCACACCGCAGGTCACGTTAATGGATGGTGTGACTGAGGCAGAATTTCTGCATCAATTTAGTGAGGAAGTCGCTATACCGGGTACAATTATGCTTGGCTTTAACACGGTGCGGTTTGACGACGAATTTATGCGCATGCTGCACTATCGTAACTTTTACGATGCGTATGAGTGGCAGTGGCAGGATGATCGTAGCAGGTGGGATCTCCTTGATGTAGTACGTATGACTCGAGCTTTGCGTCCACAGGGAATTGAATGGCCGTTTGATGTAAACGGTAAGCCGACGAATCGTTTAGAGCTCTTAACGGCCCTGAATAAGTTGGAGCACGAACACGCCCACGATGCATTGAGCGATGTCGACGCAACAATTGCTGTCGCTCGTCTTATTCGCAACAAGCAGACCAGGCTATTTGAGTATCTATTGACCATGCGCGACAAGAAAAGGATTGCAGAGTTAGTCGAGAAGTCTGAGCCTTTTGTATATACGAGTGGTAAATACTCCAGTGAATTTGAGAAGACAGCAGTGGTAGTGCAAGTTTGTCCGCACCCGAGGCGTTCTGGGGGTTCATTTGTATATGATCTGCGCCACGATCCTAGTGTTTGGCTTAGTAAGACGGCAGAACAATTAGCAGAAGCTTGGAAATGGAAGAGGGATAGTGATGAGCTCCGTCTACCGGTAAAGCTACTACAATATAATCGCTGTCCGGCAATTGCACCCGTTGGTGTACTGGACTCTAATTCACAGGAACGGCTACAGCTCGACATGCGACTCATACGGAAGCATGAGGAAATGATTAAACAAGACACAAGGTTCGTGGAAAAACTCTGCAAGGCTGCGGATATTCTAGATACGCAGCAGCAAGCCAGATTGTTTAGCGATGATAAAGATGTCGACAGTCAGCTGTATGACGGCTTCTTCGATTTTCAAGATAAGCAAGCTATGCGTGTCGTGCGTGCTGCGTCACCTGCAGAATTGGGGAGCCTAGGGCTGAAGTTTAAAGATAGCCGTTTGGACGCTTTATTACCACTCTATAAAGCGCGTAACTATCCAAAGGGACTGACAAGTGAGGAGCGTGCAGCCTGGGAACGGTTTCGCGCCAAAAAGCTATTGAGTGGCGACACAAACAGTAAGCTTGCAAAATTTTTGAGCCGCCTGCAACAGGTGACGGCTGATGGTAACTTAACTGACCACCAAAAGTACTTGCTCGAAGAGTTAAAATTATACGCAGAAAGTATTATGCCGGAACAGGAGTAGTTTCATGCACATTGCGCTCGCTTATGTCACTTCATTGGATGGAAAAATTGCTAAAGCGGATGGTGGTAGGATTGCAGATTGGGCCTCGAAGGAGGATGGTGTGCTCCTTACGCAGCTCATTAGCCATTTTGAAGTCGTCGTATTGGGCCGTGCGACATACGAGCTACAGCGTCCTGGCCTACACAAGGAGCGCCTTTATGTGGTCATGACACATCATCCGGATACCTTTGCTGGTGACCAAGTGGGTGGTCAGCGGGAGTTCACCAGTGATACACCTCACATGTTAGTCCGGAAGCTAGCGAAGCGTGGCTATACGAGCATGCTACTACTAACAGGGAGCGCTTTGAGTACTGCTTTTCTGAAAAAGGGGCTTATAGATGAACTATACATAACGATTGAGCCATTACTCATGGGTAGGGGTACACCAATGTTTGAGCCTGAAGTGCTTGATGCTCACTGCCGTCTGGATAAAGTCGCTCGGTTAAACAACAGTGGTACATTGTTTGCTCATTATGTATTTGCATAACCGGGCTCAGTCAACTAACGCGGAACAAAGGTAACTCGTAAAAAGTTTTCTGGTGAGGCGAACCAGCTTGGCTGGTTCTGCCGAGCCATCCATTCTTTGCAGATGAGCTCTAGCTGTTTCGTTGGGACA
>Ga0247666_1000320_pt1 | contig 14112 bp, 17 predicted proteins | sample CNK07_metaG_FD_183025 | JGI IMG/M metagenome (GOLD analysis project Ga0247666, IMG submission 183025) | Soil microbial communities from Purdue University Martell Research Forest, Indiana, United States - CNK07 | ecosystem: Environmental > Terrestrial > Soil > Temperate forest > Bulk soil...
CTTCTAAGCGGCAATGCTCCCCCCTTCTAAACGGAAGGTTTCCGCATAATCATTGGGTTTTTCGCGAAAAAAGCTCAACGGAACGGTACGGTAGTGTAGTTCCCGGCGCTGCCGGGCTGCGCTTGGCTCCGCCCGGAAGCGCCATCTGGAAGAAGAGAAATTGAGATTCGGCGATTTGTCGGCATCGTCGTGAGTTGCAGAGGCGCCCGCAGCGGTCGATATGCGGTCTAGCCGCCACGTTGCCCCGGCTAAGATGCCGGAGGCGACAGCGGGGCTCACAGGGCCGGCAACGCGGAGTCGCCCCCGCCGACCGGTCCGGCTCGCTTTCGCGGTCAGTTTGTGACCGCATTTGGGGACAACGGAGGCCGATCGCTTACACGGCACCGCCCCCCCCCCGTCGCTACCGGCTGAGACTTGGGAGTTCGCAGCCATCAGCTGCGGCTGCGGCGTCACTAAATTCCAGTTCGCGCGCGCGACGCGCGGAACGCGTTCGGTGAGAACACCGGCGACGAGTTGTGCTTCGTCTTCGCCGTGTGTTGTCCGGCATGAGCGTTTCCGCAATCCTGCAGCCTCGCGCGCGTACGACTACCAGCACGACGGCGAGGGCACTTACTACACGATGTAGTCACTCAGCGGCAGCAACCAGGTCGTGCCGCGGCCGATGCGTCCGGCATGACTTGCACCGTGTGGACAGATGGCCGTGTCGCGCTCGCTGTCGGCTGCGGCCTTGAGCTGCTTGCGTGGCTCGACGTCGACCGCGTGCGGGCGGCGTGGATGCTCGACGGTCGCTTGCTCGCATGGCTCGATGCCGGCTCGGCTTAGATCGGCCTACGCGCACGCGCGCGCCCGCGGAACGGCGGCGGGACGGGGCCGTCAGCTGCACGACTTATCGCTCGCTGCCGGCTGGTAAAACGTGACTGTGGCGACGACGGGCACGTGGTCGTCGTCGATGCCGGGCAGCGCCGGCACGTTGGCGCCGTAGGCGCGGTGATGATGGCTCAAAAGCCAAGCTGCAGCTTCCCAGCAGCCTCGATTCGCCGCTCGTACGACGTACGCGACGGTACGCAGCGCATCGATCGCTCGTGCCTGCCTGACGTCTCGAGCGAAGGCCGCGTAAGGTTTTTCGCCGGCTTCCCCGCGGCGGATCCAGTTCGCGATCGTGTCTTCGTGCAGGCAAACACGGGCGGCAGCGTGGCGCAGGTAATAGCCTTGTTTGAGCAGGTGCACGACGCTCGCATGCACCCGTGGCGTCAGTTTTAGCGGTCGACCGCGCGGGCGTTTGGCGGCTGGCATGCCCACAGCATAGACGGCACCCGTCGCGACCGGTATTCCGTCAGCACATGCCGGACTGCGATGATCTCGACCTGCTGGAATACTTGGCGTCTGACCATGCTGCGGGCCTCGAGCTCGGCACGCTGAGATCCATCGCCAGTCTGCGCGTCGCACTCGATCAGCCGTTGCCGTTGAGCTGCTATCGGCGGCTGCGGGACATCCTCGAGGACCACGAAGCAGGCCGCGTGATCCGTGTTTTTGACGCTGCGGAGTGACCGGGCAAAAAAATCGACACGTCGCAAAGTCGCGGCGACGAAAGTACCGGGACGCCGCGGCAGCGCTGCTGTTGCAGCACTAACAATCGACACAACCGTGCTTGACTGCGCATGCCATTCGTAAACCATGCGTAGTCATGTCAGTAACCCTTTCTGACTGCGAGGACGACGGCACCGAGGGAAAGAGCACTCTTGGTGCCGTCGTCTGCCGCTTCGATGCTGCCCCGATCGGCAAAGGCGAGCGGACGCCGCAGGGTTTTTTACGCATCCCGGCGCACCTCACTAAGAGCGGGATCCTCAAGTACCGGCGAGCAGACGGCACGACCGTTCGCGAGCTGCGGCCCGAGTCCGAAGTGTTTGCGCCGGCAAGCCTAGCGACGCTGCGGGCTGCCCCTGTCACTGACATGCATCCGCCCGAGATGGTCAGCCCGTCGAACGTGCGCAAGCTGTCGATCGGCATCGTCTCGGAAGACGTGCGAGCAGACGGCGAACTAGTCGCGGCTGCGGTCACGGTGCAGGACGCAGACGCGATCGCCGCGGTCGAGCGTGGCGAGCGGCGCGAGATCTCATGCGGCTACAGGTGCAGGATCGACGCGACGCCGGGCACGTATCGAGGCCAGCCGTACGACCAAGTACAGCGCGACATAGTCTATAACCACGTAGCGCTCGGTCCGCGCAATTGGGGCCGTGCAGGCCGTGACATCGCACTGCGGCTCGACGCGAATAGCGCTGTGATGGAATCGCCGGACAGCGACGACAGTGAGGTGATGCATATGGACGGCCCAGACAGTGCAGACGACAGCAGCAGCGCAGACGGCGGCAAATTCGCGGTCCACGGCATGCTGCGCATCGATGGCAAAGACATGCCGGGGCAGGAGCTTTTTGACGCGTTCGGAGATCTCGTGCTCGAGCGCGACGGGCTGCAGGATGAGCTCGAAACGCTGCGCGGCGAGCTCGACGCGGCGAACGCCGAACTCGGCACGCGCAGTGACGGCGGCGTTTATGTGCGGGCCGACGGTCCCGAAGTGCGCGCCATGGTCGCGGCCCGCGCGCTGTTGCTTCGCGATGCGGAAAGGCTCGCGCCGCATTTGCGGCTCGACGCGTCCTACGATGAGCGCGACGTGATTTTGGCCACGCTAGCCGCGTTCGATCCCAAGCACGACCTGTCGAATGCAGACGATGGTTATCTGCGCGGCAGGTTCGACTCGCTCCTGCAGGCGTTGGACATCGACACCGGTACGCAGTCGAGCGGCCCTTCACCGATCAGCAAGGCGCGCGGAGTTATTGATCCGGTGCGGGGAACGGTGTCGCGCATGGACAGCCGACCGGCGTATGTGCCCGACTGGCGCAAGCCGCTGTCACATACAGCTTCTAACCAGGCCGGCGAGGCGCGCGAGGATGCCGCCACGGCCAAGCCGGCCGCGGCAAAACAATGGCTGCCCGAGTGGCGCAAGCCGCTGATCTTCACGCACCCGGACTACAAGCCATGAGCACGCGGTATGACGCAGACGCCGCTGGCGGCGGCACGGGTGACGACGCAGCCGGCGACGCACGGCAGCAGCTCGAGCGGGTGGCCGCGGCAGTGGTGCCCGATGAGCACGACTGGGCAGGCATGAGCACGCGCGAGATTTATCTGGTCGTGCTGCGGCACCTGGTGCCCGACTACACGTCGTCGGGGGATACGTCGGACGCCTATTTGCGCGGGCGTTTCAATCACGCGGTTTCGCGCAGACTCAACGAAACCACGAGCGCCCCGGCGATGTCGCGAGATCTGCTGCGACCTATCACGGGCTGGCGTGGGCCGCAGCCGTCGCCGGCTGCAATGTCGAGCGTCACGCTCACGCCGCAATGGGCGGGATACCGCGCGAGCGATCCAGTGCGCCCGACGACTGCACGCGCCCCGGTGCTGGCCGATTGGCGCGGGCCGCTCGCTACCGACCTGCGACCGTTGGGCGACCTGACTTTGCAGGGCAAGCAATGGGTGCCCGACTGGGCCCGACCGCTCGAATACGTGGCGCCGTCGAACACGCCTGCCGAGCTCGAGGCGCGCAAGGCGTTGCCCGACTGGAAGACGCCGCTTTCATACGTGGCCAAGGGCTACGACGCGCAAAGCGTTGTTGCTCGTGAAGGTTGGAGACGGAACCGGTGATGCGTCGGCGTCGCTTCCGTGTTTGCGACGCTGCGGATCTCAAGCGTGCCCGGCTGCCGTACGCGATTCGATGGCTCAAGTACGCGACGCGCGACACGCTGGCGCGCATCGATCTCGAGCTGCGTATGGCGACGCGTGAGTTTCCGTATGGGCTTTACGATCGCTACCGCCCGGCGGTCGAGCTCGCCGCGTTCCGCGATGCGGTGTTTGCTCGCGCGCATTGGTGCCGTACGCACGGGTCGCCGCTGACCGTTGCAGACGCGGCCGCGCTTCGGTCCTACGACGCGGCAGTGAAGCAAGCCGCGCTGCTACACGACCGCTCGCTGCGCTTGCGTGGGTCACGGGTGACGCTCGCACGGGCGCAAGAGTTCACGGCGCGGATGCGCGCCCAGACGCAGGAGGCAAGAGTTCATGAGCGACCAGCACACCGATCACGCCGCGCAGCATGAACGAGCCGCGCAGCTGGCGTGGGAGATCCGGTGCCTCGAGCACGCCGCCGCTGACCTGAAGCCACGGCAGGAACTCGAGGTGCGCACGACCTGCAGCGAAATACAGCGCGGCATCAGCGACCCGCAGCGCGGCGCCGCATTCATGGAGTTTGCCGCTACCGTGTTGGAGCGATCAACGTGGCAACGGGCGCACGGCCCCGGCCTGGTTGACGACGCCGCTGCGGTCGAGCTCGCCACGCTGAACGCAGCGGTCGAGGCCGCGGAGCACCGGCACGATCTAGCGCTGGCGCGGCGGCAAGCGGCGTTGCGAGATGGGCACGACCGCGCGGACGCCAAGCTGCGGCGGCAGTTCGCGGCGATCGCGCGTCAGCAGCTCGGCAAGCCGCAGCTGAACTGACCGCAGCTGATGGCTGCGAATAGAACAGTCCTAGCCGTCAGCCTTCGGCGCAGCTGCAGGGCGCAGCGCGGCTTTCAGCGCCGCGCCCTGCATGGGTCGCTTTATATCAGGTCACCCGCAGCTGCCCGCCACAGACAGCATCACGAATACGACCTTTGCGGCGAGCCATAGGTGGTCTATGGTGGTTGTTGCTTTCAGCGTAACGACGTGCGAGCCCAAATGGTTTGCCCCACTTGGGCCTCGCGATTCTAATTGGATCACTAGTCTCAACGCGTTTGCCTCCGTTCTACGACTCGCTGCACTGGTCTGCGACAGACACAGACATGTAGCGAGGCGCCGGGAGGATGGGTCGGTGCCTTTCCCAAAGCAATGGTAGGTGCGTCGCAATTTCTCGTATTTTTCCGCGCGAGATGCGGCGGTGTGGGTAGAGATGTTGACGGTTCACACACTGCTAGGTGCGTTGGAGTGTGTGTAGTGGTGATAGTGTTTAGTGCGCACGTTTTGCTCGGTGTGGTTACACGCGCGGCAAAACAGCGGGCAAGTCGAACTCGACAGCATCGGAGACACGATCGGCGTGTGTGCCGTCGTGTGTGTCGAGCTCGGGCCGCGACGCACCGCGCAAACGCGTGCCAGTGTCGCGCCTCGATGTTGGCCGGCGCTTGGTCACGCGATCGCTTCTTACGCCGTCGTCAGCCTCTGAAGCCGCTTGTCACGGCAAGACTACGATCGGCTCGTTGGTGCAGTAGTCGTCCCGTGGATCGTCGACCACTGCGGCACACGCTGGACGGCCGCCGCACCCTTCGCAACGCAGGCGTTGCAGGATGTCGCGCAACCTCATGTGTCCGCGTGTCCGCGCGAGCAATTTGAGCGGTAAATAGGCCAGCCGTGGGCACGGCGGCACGCACGAGACGCGAAGCCAGCGGCCGACAAGGGCCTGTACTTGCGCGTCTAGTGCTTGCTCGCGGGTCACTCAGCAACGGTCGTGCGGGGGACGTCGTAGCGCTCGGAGCATCGCGTATGCGAGAGCGGCGATTGTCCACGTGGCGATGAGACTGAGCAGCCAGTCATTGTGAGTTTTCATCGCGTACGCCGTGATCGCGGCGAGCTCGAACTCGAGGAAAAGGACGATGGAGCCGTTAGGCGGGAGGCGCTTCCAAAACAATCTGCATCATGCATCTCTTCCCGTGTGAGGCCGTGAGTTCCGGGCGCGCCATCGGCGGCGCATTCCGGCTGCACAATGCTTCGTTGTGTTGAGGCCCTACGCAAGGTGTCGTCAGCGCGATGACGGGCTACCGGTGCCTAGTGTCGCCTCGTTCAAGCGCCCGTTGGACGATCGCCGAAACGGTGCAGCCCTGCTCGGCCGCCTGGACTTTGACCGCGCGCACGAGCTCGGGCGGCAGGCATGCGGTCAGCCGCACCGGTGCGGCGAGTGCTTTGCGTGGCTTGGGTTCCGAGTCTTTTCGCATAGATACGGCGTATCGTTGACTAGGCGATTAGTCAACTAGTGCACTGATGGTTCAGTCGACTAGGCCATCAGGTAACTTGGCAACTAGTCGACAAGTCGAGTAGTCACCCGCGCATGAGCACCACCACCACGATTGCGATCGCAGGGCAGAAAGGCGGCGTCGGCAAGACCACGGTTGCCATCGCGCTCGCCGCTGAATGGCTGCAGCGCGGCAAGCAGGTTCTATTGGTCGATGCGGATCCGCAGAAAACCGCGACGACTTGGGTCGAGGTTGCGACCGAGCACAAGCGACCGGTGCCAACGCTGGTTGGCATGGGCGCGACCATGTGGAAGTCCGACCAGCTGCCGCGCTTGGCACCGGGTTTCGACGTCGTGATTATCGACACGCCGCCGCGACTTGGCGACGTGCAGCGCGCGGCGCTGATGGTCGCTGATGTCGTGGTGCTGCCGTGCGGACCGTCTGCGCACGACTGCTGGGCACTCGCCGAAGGCCTCGAGCTCATCAACCAGGCCGCGACCATGCGGCCGGCGTTGCGGTCGTGCGTGCTGCTGACGCGGAAGGTAGGCGGCACCGTGATCGGCCGCGAAGCGCGCGACGTACTGGGCGGCACCGGACTGCCGGTGCTCAAGATCGAACTCGGCTACCGGACCGACTACCAGGAAGCCAGCGCAGCCGGGCAAGGTTCGAGCACGTACAAGCCGACCAGCGTGGCCGCGGTCGAGACACGCGCGTTTGTGGATGAGCTCGAGACCTTCGCCGGCATGCGGCGACCCATGAAAGCGGTGCGGGCATGAGTGGCAAGCCGAAGGTGCAGATCCGCTCGCCGTCCAGCGCTGTCGTCGCGGACTTCGTAGCGCAGGGCGACACGCGGCCGAACGCGTTGACTAGTCAACCAGTCAACAAGTCGACTAAGCAACCAAAGGCTACAACATCGCGTAAAGGCGTGGTTTCCCGCGTTCGGAAAGGCGACCTAGACCGCGTGACAGCCTACCTGCCGGTCGAGCTCGGTGCTGAACTGCGGATGCACTGCGCCGGCAAACGCATCGAGCTGTCCGAGGCCATCGCCGATGCTGTGCGCGCTTGGCTCGCCAAAGATTGATGCTTGGCTGCCCGCCCAGTGGACGCGCTATGCTTGGGGCGATGGCCAGTCAGTCCATGCCCCCCGTTGCCGCCGCCGAGCTCGAGGCCATCGCGACCGAGCACGACGATCTGGTGTGGGCGGACTATGTTGCACGCGGTCCGAGTGACCCGCGCGACATGACGGCCGCCGAAGTGACCGTGTGCCTGAACAGCAGCGACCCGGACAAGCAGCGCGCGGTGCGTGCGCACCTCGAGGCACTGCAAGCCGACCTGGACGCCGGCAAAGGCATCCGCACGACGCCGCGCGAGCTGATGGCCGGCATACGTGCCGAGCTCGGGCTTGAGCCGCGTTGACGCGTTCGCTTGTACTTCACCCGTTAGCCCGCGCTGACATCCAAGGCGTGCTTGTGCGCACGCTTTCAGAGTACGGCGTTCGGCAGTACGACCGCTACGAGCGGCTGATCGAAGACGCGCTCACCACTGTCACCGAACGCCCCGACCGCGGCCACGCTTGCGCTGCTCCGCTCGACGGCCTGCTGCGGTTTCGCATCGCGCGGCGTGGTCGGCGTGCGCGGCACTTCCTGCTGTATCGCGTGACCGAGCAAGCGATCGAGGTGCTGAGGTTTCTGGACGATGCCGTGGACGTGCCGCGCCACGTGATCGACGAATGGAAACCGTAGGCACCATGGGCACCTAATCGCCTAGTTCACTGGTACACTAGGCGACTAGTTGATTAGGAGATCGAATGCGCAAGCAGCCGAAACCGCCCAAGAATCCCGAGCCGATCCACGTCGCAGTACCGGCCGAAACGGCCGACCCCGAAAGCCACCGCTATCTGCGCGTCTACCTGCCGGAGTCGCTGCTCAGGTCCATCAAGCTGCGCGCGGCGCAGGAAGGCCGGTCACTTTCGGCACTCGTTCGAGACATGCTCCGCGACGGCAACGCCCGGCAGGCCTAGCCGTCGCGCTAGGGCCGATGGGTCGCCGTGGAAGCGTCGCCGCTGATGTCGCCGGGCGCTTCAATGCCGGCGAGCACACGCGCGGCAAGCGACAGCGCCGCAGCTCGCCGCGCGTAGCAGGTCGAGGCCTCTGGCATCTCCGATCCCAGCGAGCGCGCATTGGCGTAAAGGTCCGCGGACATCTTCTGCAGCACGCGGACCGAGACGCGCTGCGCGGTTTCTGCGACTTCGGCGATCATCGTTGCCCCCTTTACAGCCCGTCCGCGGCGTTGTGCGGGCCGAAAAGCTTGGCCCCTCTTATGTAGACTTTCAACATCGCCGGCGACGCCCACCTGCCGTGCTCTTGCAGCACTCTATCTAACTTGCCGGCCTGCGCTGCGCTGGAAACGAGGCCCGATCTCAAGCTGTGCCCGGCTAGGACGGTCGGGTCGAGCCCAGCAGCTGCCGCCGTCCGCTGCACGACGCGAGCAACCTCACGGCTGCGCAGCGCGTTGGGGCCGATGTTTTTGTGTCTGTCGACACGTCTAAACACGGGCCCTTCCGTAATGCCTGTGCTGTCGAGCCAATCGCGTAGGCAAGTCACCGGACAAACGGCGGCGGTGCGATTCATCGGAAGTCCGAGCGTGACGCCCTGACTGTTTTGGTCGACCTTCGACTTTACGATCGTGAGTTCCAAGCCGTCCGCAGTGAATTTCACGTCCGCGACGTTGATGGCCACTACCTCCGAGCGGCGTAGTGCACCGAAAAACCCGAGCGAGAGCAGCGCGCGATCACGCTTGCCGATCAGAGTGTCAGGGAGCACGGCCGCGAGCTTGCGGAGCTGGGCAACCATCAACGGCGACACGCGACGGGGGGCCCGCCCGTGTTTGCGTTTGATGCCGGCGAAAATCTCGCTGACGTTCGGATCACGGTGTGGGTGCTTTGCGCGGGCGATGCCGGCCTCGGTGTGCTTGCTGGCGATGCTCGAGATCGACACCTGCATGGATGCCGGCGAAATGCCGCGCTTTGCTTCGTCGATCAGATACATCGCCAAAATGCTCGGCAAGCACGGCAGTGGGCACAGGCCGCGGTCGCTGGCCCAAGCTTCAAAAGCAGCCCAGCGAGCCGCGTACGTGTCGCGTGTGCGCTGCGCTTTCGCCGCTTTCCTGTATTGCCGCGCGTCGTCGGCATAGGCGGCAAGGTCGACGACGACGACCGCGGAGCCGCTGACGGCTGCAGTCGTGATCGCTGTGGACGGTTTCGGTGTGGGGTACTTCTTTGCCATGTAAGCAGGCCTGATCAGCGCGAAGGTTCAAGTCGCGTCCATCAGCTTGCGAGTAACTAGGCAAAAGTGCAAACCGACGTGCAAGACGCAGCCAACGTTGAATAACGTTGACACGGGCAGGATCCGCACGTAGCGATCCCCCGCATGGGACGCCCCACGAAAAAGACGACACAAGCCACGCTGCGCATCGAAGACGGCGTCGCCGAACGGACCGCGCGTGTGACCGAGGCCTTGCTCAAGCGTGAGCCGCACTTGCGACCGTTCGTGACCAGCTTGCCGGCCATGTACAGGCTGTTGCTCGAACGGGGCCTAAACGCCTACGAGGCCGAACTAGGCCTAGCGGCACCGCCCAGCGAGCCGCCTGCAGCCCCGCCTCCGCCAGCGGCAGCGCAGCCGCTCGCCACGCCGCCCCGCAGGCCAGCGAAGCCGGCGAAGGCCGTCAAGCGGTAGGCGCCATGTACGCCGGCCCGCGAGTCGAGTGGATCGAACGGATGCGCACGGTCACGGTGCCCAAGGTGGCTGCCGAGCTGGGCGCGGAACCGATCGTGCGCTACGGCCGGCAATCCTTCCCGTGCCCGGCCTGCAACGCGCCCAAGCGGCACACCCGCACCGGCGATCGCCGCGGGGCCGTAGGCGTGCGAGCGGACGGCCTCGGGTGGCACTGCTTCCAATGTGATACCAGCGGCGACACGCTCGATTTCGTCGCATGGCACCGCTGCGGCGGCCGTTTCTCCGAGCTCGCCGATCATCACAAGGCCAATGTCCGTGAGTGGTGCAGTCGGTGGCTTGGCCTCGACGGTCCGCCGCTGCCAGCGGCAGCGCCACGGCCCAAGCCGCTCGAGCCGCCCCCGCCCGACTACCCGCCCGGCGACGAAATCGCCGGCCTGTGGGATGCCTGCGTGCGAGCGGACGCGCATCCGGACGTCAGCCGGTGGCTCGCCGAGCGGCGGATCGATGCCGTGGCGGTGGCCGATCGCGATCTTGCTCGGGCGCTGCCGCTGGGCTGCCGCGCGGGCGATCTGCCGGCGTGGGCTGTGACGTGGGCGGCGAGCCACCTGTTGGTCGTCCAGCTGGTCGACGCCGGCGGCATGGTACGCAGCATGCTTGGCCGTGCCGTGGTCCCGACTTGGCGCCCCAAGTCACTCGCAGCGAGCGGCTACCCGCGCGGCGGCCTGGTGCTCGCCGATGGCCTTGGTCGGCAAGTGCTGGCGAAGGGACAACGGCCCGAATGGTGGCCCGGCGATCTGCGGCTGCCGTTCGAGATCTGCGAAGGCGAAAAAAAGTGGCTCATCCGTTCCACGCTCCGCGGCGACGCAGCCGAGCACGCCCCGTGCGTGATCGGCGTGGAATCGGGCAGCTGGACGCCGGACAGGCCCGGCATGGCCGCTCGCATCCCGGACGGCTCGCGCGTGTTCGTCGCGACGGATCCCGATGACCAAGGCGCGAAGTACGCAACGGCCATCCTGCGCACGCTGCGCACGCGCATCGTTTCCGGAGCCGTGGCCGTGGAGCTGCATCCCGGCCTCGAGCTCGTGCCCGACTCTAAGATCCTAACTGTGAGAGTGAGGACGGCTCATGCCACTTGATCCAGACCTTGAACCAGACGACGAAAAACACGCGCGCGGCGAAGACATCCCGACCAAAGGCGAGCAGGTCAAGCCCCCGGAAACGCCCGCGGACAAGGCGCTGCGCGAGAGCTTTGCGCTGATCGCACGGTTGAAAGCCGAGCACGACGCCGGCAAGGGCGAAGCCAAAGACCTGATCGCCCGGTTCAAGCTTGCGGCGATGGATCTCAGTGCCGCCGAGCCGCTGCAGCTGCGCGCTGCGGCTCCGCACATCACCGCGGCGATGGATAGCTTTGACGCACGCGGCAACAAGACCGAGCTGCCGCTGTCGACGCCATGGCCGGACCTGAACGAGCAGCTGCCGGGCGGCGGCTACTGGCCCGGCTGTCACGTGCTGGTCGGCGGCACCGGGGCAGGTAAGAGCGCATGGGCGCTGCAACTGGCGATGCACGCACTCACGGACGGCGCGGCCGTCTACTATGCCGCGCTTGAGCTCGACACGAAGCAAATCATCGCCCGGCTGGCAGCGGAAAGCGATGCGCAGCTGACCCAAGCCGCCGCACGGAAGGCCGGCAAGCGGCCGCCACGGCCGATCAGCTGGTCGAGCCTCTACACCGGCGAAGCATCCGCCGAGGAACGCATGCGCGCCCGCGAAGCGTTGCCCGCTGGCGCGCTCGCGAACTTCACGATCGACCACGGCGGCGACGACGGCGAAGGCGGCGACTGGACGCCGGGACGCATGCGCGACGCAGCCGCAGCCATGCGTAAGCAGCACGGCGACAAGCCGATCTTGATGATCGTGGACTTCCTGCAGCTGGTGGCGTCGGACGGCGGCTCGCGCATGGAGCTACGCGAGCGCATCGGCCACGCCGCCAAGACGGCACGAGCTGTCGCACAGCGGTACGGTGCCACCGTGATGCTGATATCCAGCGTCGCGCGCGACAAATACGACGACGTCAGCAGCTTCCAAGGGCTGAAGGCCGCGCGCATCGGTGCCGACCGCACCGCAGACCAAGTCGTCGAGCGCTACCTGCACAGCCCCGATGCGCTTGTCGGCCTCGGCAAAGAATCGGGCGAAATCGAGTACGCCGCCGATAGCGTCACAACAGCGGTGACGCTGCCGCGCGTACCGGCGCTAGCCGGTAGACCGGTGGTTTTCGTCACAGCGAAGCTGCGCGCAGGGCGTCCGGGCTGGTGCTCGCTGCAATTCGACGGTTCGCGCTTTACCTCGGAGCCGGACCGCGGTGCCGGCGTGCTTAGGGCCATGAACGACCAGCCTAAAACCCCGAAAGCCAAGCCCGGCGGGCAGAGCAATGCCGACGATGACGACAACCTCAAGCTGTGATGTAACCGAACTGCTGGCGCGCAATCTCGACACCGAGATCACGCGGATAGCCGCTAACCGCGCCAAAGCACCGGACACTGCCACGTGGACGGAAGCCGAACGCGCAGCCAACATCGATCAAGTCGTGTCGTGGACAGCCGAGCAGCGCGCGGCTTTCGCCGACAGCGAGCGGCGGATCTTGGAGCGCTACGCGCAGACCTTCGTGCACATCGACGAACGCGTAGGCGTGCAAGCACGCGCAGCGGCCACGTGGCCGTGGTCCTTCGGTGGGCCCGGCGCAGATCCGCTTGTTCATGCGCTCGCGCGTGCACGTCTGAGCGTCGTCACGCCGTGGCGTATACCGCTCGCCATCACGGACATCGTCAACGAGTGGGTGCTCGAAGGTTTCAACCGCAACAAAACGGGGCACGGCTGGGTACATCAAGACGAACAATTCGCTTGCCTGTACTTGGCGCTGCCGGAGTCGGTGCAGCACGCGCGTTACACGCGTTACCTGATCGCGCAGCTCGCGGGCGGCCACCAATACATGATCAGCACGCTCGCAAGGCCGACGATCAAAGCCCACACCAAGAAAGACGCGGACGAAGCGACCGCAGGAGCGCTCGCCGAAGCGATGCGCTTGTGCTTGGTGAACTTCCAACAAGCCGCCGATGCTCTGCTAACAGGCCCCGCGCCACAAACGGCATCCGAGGCCGATGCGCTGGCAGTGCAGCTCACCGAGGCTTTCGCCGCGCATATCGAGCCGATCAGCACCCGTACCAAAAAGCTCGCTGCCGGCCTGCGGAAGGTTATGCAGGAGCGTGTCGAGAGAAACGAGCCACGCTGGACGTCGTGGCTGCGCGATCCGGAAGGACCTGCCGGCGAGCTTTGCTTACTCGAGCTCGCCAAAGCGTTTTTGAAGGATGGCGTGCACGCTCAGCTCGAGCGCATATCGCGCAATCCGGAAGCACTGGCCATAACCGTGTACGACGGTATCACGCGCGTGCACTCTCGCGCTCACAAGCTCGAGGAAAAAGACGGGCAGCGCTCGCTGCTGTTTTCCGCAGGCGAACCAGTGATCATCGATCCCGTCATACGCGAAGACGCCATGACGCGCGTGCTGCAGTACATCGCCACGGGTTCCAAGCTACTCGGCAGTGTGATGGCGCACCGCGTGCTGCGGTGGGAAGTGTCGACCGGCTACGAGCGCGTCATGCGCGGCGAAACTGATGCACGTGTGATCGTCGTCGATGGCGGCTGGACAGCCCTAGCCGAGCGTCTTGGCGCCGAAAAGAAGTCGGATGTCGAGGCCATCAAGGCAATCGTACACACACAAGGCGCCATCATGCTCACGCTGCCGACGGGCGCGCTTGTTCGCATCCTGCAGGTGAACGATTACCCCGCGTATCGAGCTCGCCGCGCCAAGGTCGAGATCATACTCGGCACGATGCTGCTACCGCACTATGTGAAAGGGCTGCCGAAGGACGTAACGCCCGACAAGAAGCGTCTCGTGCCGCTTGTGGACCTGCCGCCGTTCGTAGGCCGCCCAAACGACCACGGCGCCCAAGCGACGGCTTCCATGCTCCTGATGCGTGAGTTTCGGACGAAAGCCAAAGAGCTGCATCGCACGGGCGCCGTGCACATACCGCTGCCGCGGTGGGCAGAGCTATTCCGGGAAGCGCAGCTGCCGGCTGCACTCATCGGCAAGGTGATCGATCGCTGGACACAAGACGGCGACGACAGCCCGGCTTTCCTGCGCTTGGTTGATGCCGAACGCTACACGCTTGGCGAAGCGTACGACCGTGCCCGAGCGTTTCTCGATGAAGCCGGCAAGCTCGAGATCGACCGTTCGGCTGCAGGTCAAATCAGCACCAAGAAGAGACGTCAGAAACTCGATCCCAAGGGCGAATAGC
>Ga0247666_1000326_pt1 | contig 13809 bp, 14 predicted proteins | sample CNK07_metaG_FD_183025 | JGI IMG/M metagenome (GOLD analysis project Ga0247666, IMG submission 183025) | Soil microbial communities from Purdue University Martell Research Forest, Indiana, United States - CNK07 | ecosystem: Environmental > Terrestrial > Soil > Temperate forest > Bulk soil...
AAACTCCTTTGTTTTTGATGTTAGTGAAGTCAACTTCACCATACCAAAAAGAGCCACTAACGTGGCTCTTTGCTTATTTAGAAGAGTTAGCTTGGGTGGGTTGGCCTAACGGGATTCGGGTTAATAGAGAATATGAAATGATCGGTACAATCTAATCAAGAATTGAATGCTAGAATCTCAAGCAGATTTAGCTAGTAGCCTCTCGAACTCGCTTTCATCGATTGAAAAAAGATAATAAGCACTGGCTCATCTACTGTCCGTATGAAAACTAGGTCAAACTATCCATGTTCCGGTAATTATATTGCAGACTTGCTATTATCATCTGGGTTATTACCGCTTATTGCCCATAGCCCAAGCTAGTTGTGGCCTCTTGAGAGATACCTACTGTGTTACGGTAACCTTAGCAGTCATGCTCGGGTGAATCGCGCAGTGATAGTTAAAGACGCCTACCGTGTCAAATGTAAACTTATATGTAGTGCCCGCCTGCACATCGCTACTCTTTGGACCACTGCCGCTGTCAACCGTGACTGTATGCACGGTAGTATCATTATTCGTCCATGTAACGGTTGTACCTTTTTTCACCGAGATACTGGCTGGTGCAAAAGCAAAATCCTTGATATTCACTGCATCAGTAGTTGTTAACGTCGTTTCGCTAGGGCTACTACTCGACGAGTTGCCGGAGCTCGTCGTAGGCGTATATTTTTTGCCATGGGAAATAAACAAATCTGCAATAAAGGCGACCGCAACCACGGCAACAATAATAGCGATTATACCCTTCTTCATACGAACCCCTTATTTATGGTTCTAGTATAGCATCGTGCTTGCGAGAATGCTCATTCAAATACTCCCGGATGCGAAGCGCTGCAGTAGCTCCTTCGCCAGTCGCACTGGCGATCTGCATTGTTGCGCCACTATGTACATCTCCTGCCACAAATACGCCCGACATATTCGTCTGCAACTGATCATCGCTCTTCACAAACCCAATTTCATCGAGCTCAATGGCCGAAGATCGCAAAAACTCAGTATTAGGTTTCAAGCCTGCAAATATGAAGACACCATCGGTCGGAAAATCTACTTTTTTATTAATGGTGGTGTCGGTGCCTGCGACGCTCACAACTTTGCCGTCTTTACCAATGATCTCATCTGTAGTGGTATTGAAGTGTAGCGTGATCTTATTCTTGTGCTTGCCCATCAATTCACGCTGCAGAATTTCAGAAGCCCGCAAATGGTCGCTTCTTACCAGCATATCAATATGGCTGGCGAAGCGGGTTAGGAACATGGCCTCTTGAACCGCTGAATTACCACCACCAACCACCACCAGTCGCTTATCGCGATAAAAAGCGCCATCACAAGTTGCACAGTAGTGTACGCCGTGAGCGTAGTATTCTTTCTCGCCAGGCACGCCGATTTTCTTGTAGTCGCTACCCATAGCCAACAAGATTGCCTTCGCACGCATCTCGCCGCTTGTGGTCTCGAGATGCTTATACTTACCTTCATCGATAATCTTGGTAACTTCACCGAGTTCAATTTTGGCACCGAAACGTTCAGCCTGTAGTCGAAGCTCGTCGGCCAGCTCCAAGCCAGCCAAACCCTTCGGAAATCCAGGATAGTTATCTACCCAATCCGTAATAGCAGCTAAGCCACCAACGACACCACGCTCAAAAAGCAGTGTTTCAATATCTTCACGCGTCGTATAAATAGCGGCGCTTAAAGCAGCAGGGCCGGCACCGATCATAATGACATCGTGAACAGTAGGAGTAATAGGAGCGTCTGACATAGTAGTTTTTAGGCTATCGCTGGCGCAAGCTTAGCTAGGTTGTACCCTACGATGACCTCTTGTGTATCATCGTGTTTGGTAACTACGGTAACGGGAACCGTCAAAGCACCACTAATACTCATGGCTTCGGCTTGACGCTCTGGGTTCGTATCCAAGTTAACTTCTTCGTATCCTATGCCTTTCGCGCCCAACCACTTCTTCACCATGCCGCAGTACGCGCAGGTGTTGGTAGTAAAGATAGTGATGTTCTTGACCATGATGTCCCCCTCTTATTTTGTTTTGGTCTTACCTATATATAGTATATATAGCGCTTATGATTCATGCAAGGCACCATATATTGTGTTTTTTACGTTATTACTTACCGATGGCTTGTAGCGTTACATCGAACACGAGATCAGCATTGGCAGGGATTCCCGAACCAGCGGGGGGGCTAGCGCCATACGCTTGTGTGGCGGGAATGAGCAAGCGACGTTCACCACCCACTTTCATACCAGGAATACCATTTGTCCAGCCAGTTATAACCTGACTCAGACTGAAACTAGCTGTCTGGCCAGTGTCGAGAGAACTCTGAAAAATAACTCCGGTAGCGGCTACTGCACCGGTATAGTCCACAGTTACGGTATCGCCAGGCTTCACCGCAGTGCCCGTACCTTCTTTTAGGTCAGAAGTCTGTAGCTGGTCAATGTGACTAACTGGAGTAAAATTAGCAAGTACAGAGCCTTGTAACTTTCCTTTTGCCTGTGTTTGACTTGCGCTGTTACCAGCCGTACTAGTTGTTTGATTCACGTGCTTCGCCTCCTTATTGTCTTTGTAAAGTTGCCAAATTACAGCGAAACTAGCCGCAAATGAAAAGGCAAAAAATAAAACAGCTATAACGAGTGCAAACACTCTCTGATGCGGTCGCGTCTCCGCCACGGGGCACCTCCTCCATTTCCTTGTTTGTTTTATTATACGCGTTGCCGACACAATCACCTAGAGCATGGAAGCGCTAAAATCTACAACAGCAGCAGGTCGCGAAAGTCGAATAAGCGACTCTGCTTCGGCTAGTGCGGCAGTTCGTGTCGCATCTGGATGACCAGTCAGATTATCGATATAGAGCGGCCCAGCCACGGAATGACCACCACCATGGACAATGCGGCCGTCAGTGGCCTGCCACATACCGCCAATATGCATAAGTCGTCGCTCCTTTGGCAAATACACGACAAAGCTACGAAAAATCATAGCAAAGTGGTGCTCCATACCAGCTATTACTCGCTCTCCAGGATTGTCGCTCCCAAAATGAGACACACTTCGAATAACCTTACGATCAGAATATACTTCAGCCTGCTCCTCACTGCCTATAAACTGGATTTCAGCCCTTGCAAGGTGGTCAGGTTCTTTATACGGTTGCACGACAATCGGCAACGTTGCCGCCGGGCCGAACTTACGCTCTATCTGATTTGCCGATGAAACGCCTTTGAGCTTCGTGCCTCTCGCGCTAAAGATGGCCGTGCCTTCAGTGCGTGCACCGTGTAACGTCTTAAATACAAGCAACTCGTTTGGATGTTCGGCTTGCCATTGCTTAGCGAACTCTACTGCTATATCTAGGTTGGCGGCGATCGAGGCAAGCCCACTTGCCACCAATGACCACTTACTGTCTCGCTCCCATGCCATCGTTATGCTCTGAGGCCCATAACGATCCATATGCTCCTGAAAGCCAGGCAGTCCTCGGTGGGCTCGCACCGACAAAGCAACATCCTGCAGTTTAAGTTGCTCACCCCTTAAAAGCCATGCATCATTAATATCACCTCGCCAATGGTCCTCATTGTGCAAGTAGTATTTTTTTAAAAGGCGCTCATAATATTCAGCAGTCTTAGCTGAGTCAGTCTGACTACGCCGCCAACTAATCCCTTCCTGCGTCAATGTGGCAAGTCGAAAAGTATCCGCGCGTGGTATGTAGGATGTGACCGTCCTTCCCGCCTCATCAAAATGCCAAATCTGAGCAAACTCTTTTCGCACACGCGGTGAGGCATCAAGGGGATGGTCGGCATATTGGAAGAGCTCCGCAGTATACAGAGGCAACCCAAGCTGATCTTCTAGTACACGAAGATAGCTTTCAGTTATTGGGTTAATTTGAGACATGGCTGGCCAAAGACTACAAACATCATCGAGCTCACAGATTTGAATATTCCCCTCTTTGTCGACAATGGCGTCGAACCGCCCAAGTAGCATAGGAACGCCATACTCGCGTCGTGCTAGTGAGTTCTCTATGGGGTAATGTTCGAAAAAACGTTCTGCATAGTGCTCGAGTACGCGAGCGACCTTCTGGTGCATAATTATAGGCTGTGGAATCACCGCTAAATAGGCATTTGCGGTATAATTATCGTCTCTTACGGGCAACAAGCTGAGCTCGTGGCTCGCTTTGCGACTGGCCGTGTCCTTGGTTAGACGCCAAACGCCTGATTCGCGAGGGAGTGTCCAGTATGCCTCCTCGGACGAAGAAAGCTCAACGCTAATATAGCAAAGCTCTTCAAAGCTTTCGCGCAGCGACTCAGCCGTATAACACATGCGTGCTGAAATCGCAGCCTTGTATTCGCGCGCGCTTAGCATTTGAAGAGCTTTGCTCTGCAGTTGGAGATTTTGTGCATTGGCTTCTATAACATTTTTAGATCAAATATCCATGGGTCAACTACCAGAGAACCTATGCCAATCGTAGCACACTTAACAACTCAAGCCATACATCACCCGCCCGGAGCGCTAGGCGAAGTAAGCACTATTTACTGATATAGCGTTAGCCCATCGTCTGCTTCTGAGTTTCAGTAATCGTTCGGTTAGCATACAGTAGGGACGCATGTGCTGAAATTTATCTGATTCACATGGGGAGTGCAGTGGAGTTGCCTATAGCTAATTGGAATGGGCTCGTAACAGCCCATAGTTGTAGTCATTAGGTGTAAGTAAGGCCATGATTCATATAGTTACCGTACGCCTTGGAAGCTATTAGCCATTCCAAGTCTAGTCGTATCACTTTCCCGTTAGGGTATGACGGTATCTCGTAAAACCGCTCAGCAGGCAAGCCTTGACGAGACGCCTCCAGCATGACACCGACACCAGCATGGCTGACTATTAAAAGGTTGGCATCATCGGTGGCATGCTCGCGAAAAAAGCTAAGCACACGTGCTTGCAAATGCGCTGCTGATTCGAGACCAGGGATGCCTATCCAGCTTGACTTCGGAGCCAGCTCTTTCTTTTTTCCACTCACCTCACCCATATCGCGCTCTAGGAGACGAACATCCGTTTGGATAGGTGTAAGAGAATGCAGTTTTTTTGCCACGATTTTAGCCGTATCTAGCGCACGATCTAATGGTGAACTTATGATAACGTCAACACGTATATGTGCAAAATCAGCAGCAGCTTTCAGCGCTTGTTCGCGGCCACGTGGAGTTAAAGGTGAATTATCGCGTTGTCCGGCGTAAGTCCCGTTGAGATTCGCTTCACATTCTCCGTGACGCAAGAAATATATGGCCATATTAGATGTTGACCTCAGCAATAACGCGCGCAGGAGCTGCATCAACTTGTAGCTTTACGGGCAGTGCAAACACTTTAAAGCCTTTACCCATCAGCTGCTCAAGATTCATCAGGTTTTCAATAATGAGAATATCATTATTAAGCAGTAGCTTGTGAATCGGAAAGCCTTCAGCGCCATCCACGCTGCCAGCGTCTACGCCCACTACCTTGACTTTGCGCTCAATAAGGTGACGTGCTATTGCTTCGGACATAACGGGATATGCCTTAAAATAAATTGGGTCATGGTATAGGGCGCTCATACCAGTGTGAAAAAGGACGATGTCGCCTTGCTGAATGCCTGCACGCTGTACCCCCTCCAATGTAAAACCCGCTATTACATTGATCAGACATCCCCGCCCAATAAACTGGTCAAGTGAGATCTGGTCAAGAGTTCTACCAGCGGCCACCATATGCCCAGGAGCATCAATATGCGTCCCGGTATGGTTACCCATAGTAATGACGTGGTCCACATATCCATCACGCTCCAAGACACCGGCACTCTTAATAACGGTCTGCGGATCCCCAGGATAAACCGGCGTCTTTTCGGTAAGAGGCGCTGACAAGTCTAAATATACGCTCGTTTTAGTTTTCATGTTAAGTGAGTAGCTTATATCTAAAGCAGTCCGGGGAATGATCATTCATCATGCCAACAGCCTGCATAAAGGCGTAGCATGTGGTGGGGCCGACAAACCGAAAGCCGTCTTTTTTGAGGCCTTTGCTCATTTGCATACTTATAGAGATAGCCTGGTCATGATTGGCTTGGGCTAGCTTTTGGTCACCAATATAGCTCCAAAGATATGTGTCAAGACTCCCGCGTGCTTTTTGTACGGCCAACATCGCTTTAGCATTTTCGATGAAGGCGTTGACTTTGAGTCGATTACGGATAATCCCTTCATCCTGCAGTAAGGCTGCTCGTTTTATCTCACCATATTGTGCAATTTTTTGCGCATCAAAGTTATCGAAGGCTCGAACGTAATTTTTTCGTCGCGCAAGAATTGTCAGCCAGCTTAGGCCCGCTTGAGCACCTTCAAGACTGAGCATCTCAAAGAGGAGCCGATCATCATGCACAGGAACTCCCCACTCTGTATCATGATATGCCTTCAAGAGTTCATTTGTTTCTGCCCATTTGCAGCGTCGAGCTGCATTACGCTCCTGGAGTGTTACTTTCATTCCTGTCCTGTATAACCTTAATTTGGCATAGCTCACGTAAGCCGTGGATGCCTCGCTCCCGACCGATACCCGAGTTCTTATAACCACCAAAAGGATCAGCAGGTACAAAGCGGGCCTCCATATTGATCGCAACTGAACCAGCATCAATCTTGGCAGCAACCCGCAACGCTCGACGCTTATCCTCTGACATCACCCGAGCCGTCAGGCCATAGTCCGTGTCATTCGCCAACGCTACTGCCTCCTCTTCGGTTTGAAATGTCACAACCGGAAATACCGGCCCGAATACTTCTTCGCTCCAAACACGCATCTCTTTTGTAATGCCTTTAAGGAGAGTTGGCTGAACGAATGCACCCTTAAATTCTCTAGGTACGGCTTTTTGTGCTGCGATCTTCGCGCCCTTGTCAAGCGCATCTTGTAATTGCGACTCCACAAGTGTTTGCTGACGCTTGGCAACCAGACTGCCAAGCGTCGTGCTTGCATCGAGAGGATTGCCAATTACCTGCTTCTCGACAAGTTGTTTCAGTTCATAAACTAGATCGTCGGCAACAGATTCATGCACAATGAGTCGCTTTAAAGCGCTACAAACTTGACCACAATTTTGGAAACGACCGTTAAAAATGAGCGGCGCAGCCTGCTTAACATCGACATCCTCAAATACCACACAGGGGCTGGAACCACCCATTTCCAAAATTACTTTTATACCTTTTTCAGCCGCTATATTATATAAAGCCCTACCTGTTCTTGTGCTACCGGTGAACCAAATAAGGTTAACGTTACTTTCGGCTAATTGCTGACCAACCTTACCGCTGCCGTATACTTCGGCAAACACGCCTTCTGGCAAGCCATGACTAAGAATAATATCTTCAATTAGCTTGCCAACGAGCGGACATTCTTCGGACGTCTTGAAGACAACAGTATTGCCGGCAATGAGGCTCGGAAAAATGCCCCAAATTGCCATGCCAAAGGGATAATTCCAGGGAGCAATAGCTGCAACGACGCCATGTGGTTCATACACAATTTTGTGGAGTGATTCATCATCATGGAGCGTAATTTCATCAGCCAGTGCTCGTGCGCCATTCTCCAGAAACCAAGTCAATTCTCCGGTAGCATAACGTGTTACTTCTGAGATGCTCTCCTTAATCGGCTTGCCCATTTCGCGGCTGACAAGTTGAGCAATCTCATCAATGCGGGCAGCAAACTCATCACGAATGGGTTCAATCAGTTTAATTCTGGCCTCTACGCCTAGTTCTTTCCATGCAGCTTTAGCTTCATGGGCGGCAGCAACCTTCTGCTGCACCTCCTGAAAAGTTGATACATCAACTTGGCCAATGGGTTGGTAATTATTGCCGGGATTAGTAGATGTAAGCTTCATACTAGACTCTCTCTGCGCCAAGCTTCTCGCTTGCTGCAATCGCGACCTTATCAAGAATGGCTGCAACCTCCTGGTCGGTCAGTGTCCGTTCATAGCTGGCCAATGCAAGACGCAGCGTCACCTGTTTGTGGGCTGGATCGTCCCCGCGTTGATAGATATCCACAGGGCCTAGAGAGGGCAATGTATTTTCTGGGCAGGCGCTTCCAAGCTCACTCCATACAAAATCAAACACATCCTTATAACCAGTTATTGCCGGGACCTTCAAACAGATATCCTGTTCCACTTTCGGGAAGCGTGGCAAAGGGACATAACTATGCATACCCGTCTGCAAAAGGGCAAGTGGATCAAGCTCAAATCCAGCAATACAGTCGGGCAATTTCAAGCTTTTACGAACACTCGCTTTGTATTCACCCACCACTCCCCAGGCCATGCCTTCCTGATCATACATAATTGCACTACGACCAGGCTCATATGGCGCCGCGACTTGTTCTAGCCACGGCTTGCCACTAAGATCACTGTCCATGAGCGATTCAAATCGCAGTAGCGGCATAGCGGAAAAATTAGTAAGCAATTGTACCAAAAAGGCACGTGCTTGATAGTAAGGAGCTCCCGGCCTCGTTTTAGCTGCTCTCACATCAGCTGCAAGCACGAAACCGAGACTGTTGATCTCACGAGGCAAGTTGTCTTCGTCAACATCTCTCAAGTTATGTATACGGCCCAGTTCAAACAGCGCAAATGCATCATAGCCAGCCTTAATATTCCCATGTACGGCTTGCAATAGACTAGGGGTGATTCCTAGGCGATAATATTGCAATTCAGGGCTGAGGGCATTAGCTAGCTGAAAAGTTTGTGCCCGATCTTGCTTCACCTTATCCAATAAATTGCCGTGCACAAAGCTATAGCTGAGCGTCTCTGTCGCGCCAGCGCTCGAGAGCATACGGCGGATGCGCGCCTTCAAGTCAAGCAGCGGGTTCGTTGGGGCGGGCGTAAGCGTGCGGGTCGGCAATTCAAGCGGCAAATGGTCAAAGCCATAGAGCCTACCGACTTCCTCAACGATATCCTCGGGGATTTCAATATCAGTGCGCCAAAATGGGGCTGTTACCACAATATTTTCATCTTGGGTTTCGACAGTACACTCGACGTTCTCAAGGAGCATTCGCATTTCATCGCTTGTAAGGTGCAGCCCAAGCCGAACATTAATAAACTCACGGCTTACCGTAATCGGCCTATGAATACTACCTCGCTCCATGACTTCAGTCGACAAGTGATTGTCATCTATAAGAGGACTAGCCACTTTGCCACCAGCGTATTTTCGAATCTCATCAACGATTTTGCCTACAACCGCTTTATTCTGCAAAGGACTTTGACCTTTTGTGAAACGAGTCACTGCATCAGTAAATATGCCATGAGCCATGCTTGTCCGACGCATAGAGTACATATCCCAGGTAGCTGCCTCAATAATAATATGCTTCGTGTTCTCGTCTACTTCGGTATCGCTACCGCCCATGGCACCACCGACACAAATGAGCTGCTTGTCAGTAGCAACCATCATAGCTTCGGCGCGAGGCGTTATAGTCTTGCCGTTGAGCAAAGTAATTTGTTCGCCTTCCTTCGGGTGACGGATGACCAAAACCGGATGATCGGCATCGCTCAGTGCCTTCACCTTGTCGTAATCATAGGCGTGAATAGGCTGGCCGGTCAAAAGCATATACCAGTTCGTGTAATCAACAATATTATTGATGCTACGAATGCCCACTCGTGCAAGGTCAGCTTGCAGCCAAACAGGGCTGGGCTTTAATGCTACGTCACGCAGCACTATTGCTACAAAGCGGGGCACTAATTCGGGGATTTCATTGCGCATTTCCAGAGGTAGAGCTCCAGCCTCTACGCCAGGAATATCGGGGTTAAGCTGATACCAATCCGGACTCTTGTATGGTCGATGGTATATACCCTCTATCTCACGTGCAATGCCCAGCCAACCGAAGCAATCCGGACGATGGGTAAACATCTTGTTCTCGATATCGATAATCACGTCAGCTTTCAGATGGTAAGCGTCAGCAAATGGAGTCCCGGGCGCAATCTCTTGATCAATTTCCAACAAGCCCTCATGACTATCGCCAAGGGCTAATTCTTTAGGGCTGGCCATCATGCCGTTGCTCAGCTCACCGCGAAATGGGCGAGTATCTACAACGAACGGATCTTGATCAAAATAGGTGCTGGGCACGATAGTCCCTGGTGGTATCCAAGCCGCATTCATGCCTTCATGCACGTTTGGAGCACCACAAACTATCTGTACTAAGCCCTCTCTGTCACGCTCCAAACCCTCTACTCTGCCACCATCATCAATCTTACAAATATGCAAACGATCTGCATTTGGGTGATGAATAACGTGCACCACCTTGACTACGACAACACCAGCAAAACGCTCGCCAAACGGACTAACCCCCTCGACCGCACCTAACTGAGAACCAATCCTTTGAACCAGCTCATCCACACCATTCAATGCTGGATCACCGGCAGAATGATAGTGCTGATTTAAAAACTTAACACCCTGAACACTTACCTTCATGCTGCAGCTTTCTTAATCTTTTCCTGTATTGCTTTCAACTGCTCATCGCTCATACGCGGACCCTCAGCTGTTGTGAAGTAGCCAATATACTCAGGGTAAAACTCCTGGTGATGACTCCATACATTCGTTTGCCCTCCAAGTGCCCCTCGTAGTGGATATAGTTTGGCATGCACATGCGCAACGCCCGTACCCTCAAACACAACAGCAACTCGTGGGACATTCAGCGCCTTTTCGAGCAGCTTAGCGACTTTTTTCGCTGCGCTCATTAAGTCTGCCATAGCCGCATCATCCATATTAAATATGTAGTCACTAACATTTACTTTAGGGATGACGACAGTTAAACCAGGCGTATTAGGAAACGGCGTTAAAAACGCCAGATAATTATCGTCTTCCCATACCTTGAAACTGGGGATCTCATTAGCAACAATTTTTTCAAATAGCGATTTTTCTGCCATAGCCATAGCTCCTTCTTTAGGCGAACTGCTTAAGAAAATCGAGTTTACCGCCTTCAAAATGGCGAATATCTTCAATACCATACTTCATCATTACGAGACGTTCAATACCGCCGCCCCAAGCAAAGCCGGTATACATTTCTGGATCGATGCCAGCCAGCTTCAGCACGGCAGGATGGATCATGCCACAACCAAGCAGCTCAATCCAACCGCTATAACTACAGACGTTGCATCCCTTCTTCTTACAGAATGGACAGCTCAATGCGAACTCGAAACTAGGCTCAGTAAACGGAAAATAGAATGGCTGCGTTTTTACTTCCAGTTCTTGTTGGTAGTATTCCTGTAAAAAGGTTTTTAACGTAGCTATGAGGTGCCCTGCGTGCACGTCTTTATCCACATACACGCCTTCTAGCTGGTAAAAGGTGTGTTCATGACGGGCATCAAGGTCTTCATTCCGAAAAACACGTCCCGGGATGACGGCGGCTATGGGGCGGCCTTGCTCCAAATTCGGCTTCATTAGCTGCATCACACGATGTTGCATAGTACTCGTGTGGGCGGGCGCTATTAATTGTTTGCCACTTTTATCAGATTGAGTGGTCATGAACGTATCATAGTCATCGCGAGCAGGATGACCTTCTGGAAAATTTAAACTACTGAACATATGCCAATCATCGTCGAGTTCACGTGATTCTACAGCAGTAAATCCCATCCGATAAAAAATGTCCAAGACTACTGTCAGCTCGGTCATAAGTGGGTGGCTACTACCGCTGTCGGCAGTGAACAGCCTCGGTCGCTCATCAGCGTGTATATTGAGATCGAATGGTGCAGTTACATCGATGGGGGGCAGCACTTCCGCCTCATCCTGGTGTGCAGCTACAAGCTGCTCTAGGTCGCCCTTTAATTGATTAATTTCTTTACCAAAACGAGCACGCTGCTCGGCTGGCAAGGTGGGTATCTCAGCATACAATGCCCGTAATTCGATGGCCCTTAGAATGTCTGATTTATCTTTTAACTCAGCGAAGCGAGCTTTGAGTTGTTCTGAAACTGCAGCAATGCGTGGATTTTCATAGTTCATCTTACGTTTTAGTATAACAAAAGTGACCGCGCGGTATAAGATATAATAAGCCTTGCGGCGGAGGTCATTATCTTTTCTCAGCGCAACTGTAAAACAATACGACTATTAACTCGAAACGATTATCACGCCGAAGTTCTCTATTTGATCAGGTGCAAGCCATGAACCAATCCTATAGGGCACGCAACAAGGCGCTGCCCAGGGGGGTGCCAACCAAGCCAACTTGAGGTTGATTGGTTTCAAGAATTGAGCTTCGCAGAGCCTTTGTGTATAGACAAAAAGCTGTTACTTCGTCAATCCGTGATCAGTTAGATCGATAGCTCGCTGTAAGAGCACTTCAGGGGTTGTATGTAATTAAGCCAATCACCATCAGCGTACCCTTTAAAACCTAGCTCGGTGAATAATGTGGTGGTTCCCAAGGGCAACAAGGTAAGCTCGGTAGCCCCATCAATTAAGGCCTTGAGACCAATATGCCTCATGAGCATTCTTCCATATCCACGCTTTCTGTCGGCCGGATCTACGGCTATAGCGTAAATATTCATCCTACGTTCACTCTCAGTCCCTATTACTGTGGCGGCTACCAGTCGTGACTCCTCTGTCAGCGCGTATGATGTGAACTTATCCTGTCCATAATGGTTAAAATATTCGTCGACTTCTAACCTACCAGGAGTAAAATCAGGATCCTCCGGCACAGAGGCAACCTGGGTAATTAAAAGTTCTGCAGTAGCTCTCTCCATTTCTCTTGGTAGTCGAAAATTTAAAGTTTCAATGGCGGAAATTCTGAAATATATTAGGACACTCCATAAGCACATTCAGATATGTAGAGTGTGCATATATGGCAAAGAACTTTACTGGGTTGAGCGACGCGGAGCGGAGCGAAATAAGTATCCTAAAGAAAAGAGATTGTGGTGTTCGTGAGATAGCAAAGGCTTTGGGGCGCAGCCCCAACACAGTTAGCTATGAGCTCAAGAAGAATAGCGTGGATGGTGTCTACGACCCACGTAAGGCCAAACAAAAGAGCCGGGTGAGCCGACGAAGTCGGCGCTACCAATGGCGAAAGATTGAGCACAATCCAAAGCTCCGAGCCTTTGTCATTGAGAAGCTAGAGACCCATGACTGGAGTCCAGACGCTATTGCTGGCTACCTCAAGAATGAGCAGTCAATACTGCCGACTGTTGGCAAAGACCAACTCTACGCTTGGCTGTATTCGTCCGTTGGTCAGCCCTACTGTCAACACCTCCTGAGCCAGCGGTACAAACCAAAGCACCGAAATGAAAACAAAACAGATCGGGTCATGATCCCTGACAGAGTATCCCTCACCGAGAGACCACTCGCAGTCGAAGACCGCAAGGAAGCTGGTCACTGGGAGGGAGACACGATTGTCAGTGGCAAACGGACAGGCGGCAAAGCCGCTCTGGCCGTTACCCAAGAACGAACCACCAGACTCATTGGTGCAACGCTCATACCAAACCTCAAGCCTGAGTCATTCACGAGCGCCACCACGGCATTGCTTACAGGCAAGAGAGCGCTCAGTCTGACACTCGACAATGGCATTGAGAACAAGCAGCACGGCAGCATTACGGACGCCGCTGGCGTCCGTATCCCTACGTTCTTCTGTGACCCATATTCCTCATGGCAGAAAGGTGGTGTCGAGAACGCCAACAAGATGCTCAGGCGCTACTTGCCCAAAGGCTGTGACCTTGGCAGGTTTACTCAAGCTCAGGTTGACGACTTCGTCGCCAAGATTAATAACAAGCCGAGGCGTTGCCTCGGCTACAAGAGTGCGTTACAGTTGGCGGAAGAGAAAGGCATTATCTGAATTAGGTAGTGTCCTAATAGAGGCCAGAATTTAGG
>Ga0247666_1000330_pt1 | contig 13669 bp, 11 predicted proteins | sample CNK07_metaG_FD_183025 | JGI IMG/M metagenome (GOLD analysis project Ga0247666, IMG submission 183025) | Soil microbial communities from Purdue University Martell Research Forest, Indiana, United States - CNK07 | ecosystem: Environmental > Terrestrial > Soil > Temperate forest > Bulk soil...
CCTCCCATCGAGAGGCCGCTCACGGCGTAAACGTGATCGAACCGGAGCTCGTGCGTCAGAAGCTGATGCTGCGAGCGGACCAGGTCGCGCATCGAAATGAGCGGAAAGTCCGCCCCATGCTGCGCGCTGCTGTTGGACGGCGACGACGAAACCCCGTCACCCAGCGCGTCGATGGCGACGATCTAGTACTTCGAAGAGTCGTACAGCTTGCCCGGCCCGATCCAACCGGTCAGTCCCGCCGTCGTGCCACCAAACCAGGTCGTCACGACGACGACATTGGAGCGGTCCGCCTTGAGCGTGCCATACGCCCGATAGCCGACGCGGCAGTCGCGTATGACCTGCCCGCTGTCGAGTTTGAGATCGCCGAGAGTCGCCATCTGCAGAGTGCCGTCCCCCGCAAAGGCAACGGATGCACAGAAGAAAAGAAGAGGAAGTAGCCGCTTCACGATGGCGATTCTATGTTCAGTGGCCAGAGCCGAGCCGGCCAAGGAGTGCGGTCGTCTCGACCGCGGGCACTCGGGCGTCCTCGCCCGAGTGCTGTCAGGGCGGAGGTTCGTTCTTGCTTGCACGAAGTACGTGTGCGCACCATGACTTTCCCCGTACACCCGATGACTTTTGCTGCGCGCCCGATGACTTTCGGTGCACCCCTGGTGACTTTCGCTGCACACTCGATGACTTTCGGTGTACACCCGATGCGTGTCCACGCAAGCCGAGTGTTGCACGGTGTAAGCCGGGCGTTGCACGGCGGAAACCGGACGTTGCGCAGCGTCGGCCGGACGTCGCACCGCGCCGGCTGAGCGCCGGACACGTGCGGCCGGACGCCGCACACGCGCGGCTGGGCGCCGGACACGCGCGGCTGGGCGCCGCACACGCGCGGCTGGGCGCCGGACACGCGCGGCTGGACGCCGCCCACGTGCGGCTGGGCGCCGCACACGTGCGGCTGGATGCCGCACACGCGCGGCTGGGCGCCGGACACGTGCGGCTGGGCGGCGCACATGCGCGGACGGGCGCCGCACACGCGCGGCTGAGCGCCGCACACGTGCGGACAGACGCCGCACCCGTGCGGACAGACGCCGCGCACGTGCGGACAAACGCCGCACACGTCCGGACAGACGCCGCACCGGCGCGGCAACGCGCCGCGCCTGTCTACTTCGCCGCTTCCATCTCGCGGCGCGCCGTCGCCTCGCGCTCATCCTTCGCCGACATCGGCGGGTTGTAGGCGGGGATGCCGGTCACTGCTTCGCCGATGATGAGGTTGTGGATGTCGTGTGTTCCCTCGTAGGTCTTCACCGACTCCAGGTTGAGCATGTGGCGGATGATCGGGTATTCGTCGCTGATGCCGTTGGCGCCGAGGATGTCGCGGGCGCTGCGGGCGCACTCGAGGGCGATGTTCACGTTGTTCATCTTGCCCATCGAGATGTGATGCGGCTTCAGTTTCCCCTGATCCTTGAGGCGTCCCATCTGCACGGCCAGGAGCTGCCCCTTGGTGATCTCGGTGATCATCCAGGCCAGCTTGTTCTGCACGAGTTGATGCGAGGCGATCGGCTGACCACCGAACTGGATGCGTGATTTCGCATAGGTTCGCGCCGTTTCGTAGACCGACATGGCCGCGCCGAGCGCGCCCCAGGCGATCCCGTAGCGTGCCTGCGACAGGCATCCGAGCGGGTACTTGATGCCGTTCGTCTCCGGCAGGACGTTCTCGGCGGGGATGCGGCAGTCTTCGAAGAAGAGCTGCGAGGTGACCGAGGCGCGTAGGGAGAATTTGCCCATGTGGTACGCGGTCGAGAAGCCCGGCGTGTCCTTCTCGACGAGGAAGCCGCGGATCACGCCGTCGTGCTTCGCCCAGACCACCGCTACGTCGGCGATCGAGCCGTTGGTGATCCATGCCTTCGCGCCGTTCAGGACCCACGAGTCTCCGTCTTTGCGCGCGTAGGTGCGCATGCCGCCGGGATTGGAGCCGAAATCGGGCTCGGTCAGGCCGAAGCAGCCGATCTTCTCTCCGGCCGCGAGTTTCGGGATCCAGTAATCGCGCTGCTCTTTCGAGCCATATGTGTAAATCGGGTACATGACCAGTCCCGACTGCACCGACGCGAACGAGCGCAGACCGGAATCGCCGCGCTCCAACTCCTGCATGATCAGGCCGTAGGCGACGTTGTTGAGGCCGGGAAGGTCGTACTCCTTGATCGTCGCGCCGAAGAGTCCCATCTCTGCGATTTTGGGGATGAGATGCATGGGGAACTTCTCTTCGCGGTTGGCTTCTTCGATGATGGGGATGATCTCGTCGTCCACGAAATCGCGAACGGTCTGGCGAACCATCAGCTCGTCTTCGGAGAAGAGCGAGTCGATATCCATGTAGTCAACGCCGGGAAAGCTTGGCACGGGTGCACTCCTTGTTGAAATCGGTGGGCGATCATATCAATTCGGGGGACGCGATCGCTGGTCGCAGAAGCAAGGCAACCACAGAGGTACAGAGGACACAGAGGTGTCTCCGTGACCTCAGCGGTGACCGGTTTTCAAAGTGACTGTCAACCAAAACCGTCCTGAACCGTAGTACAACAGCACACGCGCTGCGCTCATCGAGCCGGCGAATCCCGGTTCAGGAGCAAACAATGGTCACTCGTCGACTCGCGATGCTTGTGGTCTGCACGGTCATTCTCTGCATGGGTGCCATGGCGCAGGCGCCGGCCAATCCGGCACCGGCCAACTCGTCCGCGTCCAACTCGTCACCGGCCAATCCGTCGGCGGCCAACGCGATGCCGTCGGTTGTCGTCGTTCCTCCGGCGGCGCAGCCATCAGCGCATTTCGATCCGCAGGCGGCGACCGAGGCGTATCTGGCGCAGATTCCGCCGGCGGCGAAGGCGCGCTCGGACGCGTACTTCGAAGGCGGCTATTGGCTCATCCTCTGGGATTTTCTTTACGGCATCGTGGTCGTGCTCATTCTTCTCCACTTCCGCTGGTCCGCGGGGATGCGCGACCGGGCGGAGAAGATGACCCGCTTTAAACCGCTGCAGACGATCATCTACTGGCTTCAATATCTGATCGTGACAACCATCCTCGGGTTTCCGCTTGCGGTCTACGAAGGGTTCTTCCGCGAGCGTCAGTACGGGCTTGCCACGCAGACGTTCGGTCCGTGGATGGGCGATCAGGGGAAAGAGCTTCTCCTGAGCGCGGTGCTCGGAGCCATCATCGCCGTTCTTCTTTTCGGCGTGGTGCGAAAGCTTGCCGGAAGCTGGCACATCTGGGCATCCATCGTCACGATGCTCTTCCTGATCTTCGTCGTTATGATCGCGCCGGTCTACATCGTTCCGATCTTCAACAACCTCAAGCGGCTCGACAACCCGAAGGTCACCGTGCCGATCATCAGCATGGCCCGCGCGAACAGCATCCCGGTTAACGACGTCTACGAGATCGATGCCTCGCGCCAGACCACGCGCATGAGCGCCAACGTCAGCGGCTTCGGGCAGACGATGCGCATCACGCTCAACGACAACCTTCTGCGCCGCGGATCACCGGAAGAGATCCAGGCCGTGATGGGCCACGAGATGGGCCACTACGTCCTCAACCATGTTTACAAAGGCATCGAGTTCTTTCTCATCGTGACGGTTGCCTTCTTCGCCTTCCTGCGCTGGTCGCTGGGGTGGTGCCTGGCGAAATGGGGAGAGAAATGGCAGATTCGCGGGATCGGCGATCCGGCTGTGCTGCCGCTGGTGATCCTCATCGGATCGATCTTCTTCTTCATCCTCACGCCGATCATGAACACGAGCACGCGTACCGCCGAAGCGGAAGCCGACATGTACGGCCTCAACGCCAGCCGCCAGCCCGACGGCTTCGCGCAAGCCGCCATCCACCTCGGCGAGTACCGCAAGATGTCGCCGGGCCCGGTCGAGGAGTGGATCTTCTACGACCACCCGAGCGGACGGAATCGCATCCTCGCGGCGATGAAATGGAAGGCGGAGAATTTGAAGCTGTTCGAGGGCCACTAGCTCCGTAATCGGCAGGCGCCGGCCTAGTTCGGCGCCTGCTTCGCCACGATCCCGATATTGGCGATGGTCTCGCCCTTCGTCATCGACGGAACGGCACGAATGAACATGACGATCCCCGCGGCCGGGGCGCGCGCTTCGAGGACCGTGCGGTTCGTGTAGTCGGTGACGTAACCGATCTTCATCCCCTGGCTGACATAGGTCCCGCGCCGTACGAGCGGATAGAAGATGCCGGTCTGGTCGCTGTTCACGCTCTGGATCGATTCGACCCAAACCGGGTTCTCGATCGGCCTCACCTCGCCGGGAAGCATCTTCAGGAATCGCATGACATTGAAACAGCCGTTCGCGAGCAACTCGATGTCGTCGGTCTCCGTCGTCCCCGCATGTCCCGCTTCGACAGTGATCGATGGCTTGCCGCGCGTCGTGGCGGTGTTCTCGAGGTAGCGCGACGCGGCGGGATCTTTCGGACGATCCGCGGAGATGATGATGGGAGAAACGCCAAACGCAAGCAGCATCTGACGGGAGATGGCGTCCTGCGGCGCGTTCCCACTGACCGTCCAGTAACTGTAGGGCAGCAGGCTCTCATCGAGATCGCCTCCATGAAGGTCGATCAGATGATCGGCGCGCTCGACAACTTCCTTTGTCACGAGATACGACGCCCGCTCGGTCTGCGTGCCGTCCATGCGGCCGGGATAGAAGCGGTTCATGCTCTTGTCGTCGATGGGGTTCACATGGGCGATCTTCTGTTCGAACGAACGCGGATTGACCAGCGGAACGACGATCACCGTGCCCGACAACGCGGCAGGATCGAGGCGTTCGATGACGCGCTCCAGGGCGATGATCGACGAGTATTCGGTTCCATGCGCTCCCGCCACCAGCGCAAGCACCGGACCCGGATGCGCGCCATGCGCAACCACGACCGCAATGCTCAACGCCGCGTCGACGCCCGCCGGCACCTCGATCGTCCCGGTGGCCTTCTGCCCGCGCGCCGCCTTTGCACTGCCGACGACGAAGGGAGCGTCGCCGGATTGTGCGCTCGCGGATATCGCGAGGGTTGCAACCATCAGGGACACCGCGAAGCGGATTCTCGAAGTCATCGGGTCACCTCGTATTGGTACGATACAGCCGATGGAGGCGATACGACGATACGCGCAAAGTGTGATGTGTCATCCTGAGCCGCCGAAGCCGCCGCAAGATTCGCTGCTCGTGCCCCGGCAGAAATAGGCGGCGTAGGACGGTCGAAGGATCTCAAAATACCAAGATCTTGTTCGGGCGTCTCCAATCACGATCGCGCGCGCTGGACGAACACGATCTACGAAATTTGAGATCCTTCGACCGTCCTCCGCCGCAATGCCTGCCGGGGGTCCATGCAGCGTGAGGCGCGGCTCCGGCGGCTCAGGATGACACGGTTGGGGCGAGCGCGATGGTGTTCGTACTCGGCGCCATCCGACCGTTCGGAGAACGTAGATAACGTACCCGCCAAGTGCAACTTGCTCGGATACAACCTGTAGAGTGATCTCTCCCGAAGCCGCGCACTCCTGAGAGCAATTAGCACTCCTCTGTGCGCATCCAGGCAAACGTTGACACTCCGAGGGAAAATCGTTCGATGCGATCGGGCTGGACACCGTACGGCGAGCGCCGCTTCTACTACACATACATCCTGTCGAATACGTCGATGAGGCTTTACATCGGCATGACAAACAATCTTGTCCGCCGGTTCTGGGAGCATCAGAACAAGATGGGTGGCGTCTTCACCTCGCGCTATCACTTCGATCGGGTGGTCTACTTCGAGCAGACTACCGACGTGGTCGGTGCGATCGCGCGGGAGAAACAACTGAAGGGTTGGAACCGGAAGCGCAAGATCGAGCTTGTGCAGCGGATGAATCCCAAGTGGATCGATCTCACCGCGGAGTGGTCTGACGAGCCCACGGAGTGATCCGTATCGTCCATGGGACACCGATGCTGAAGAGCAGCGATTCGGAGGCCTCGACCAGGAAGGGGAAAGCTGGGCTGTGTCATCCTGAGCCGCCGAAGCCGCCGCAAGATTCGCTGCTCGTGCCCCGGCAGGCATTGGCGGCGTAGGACGGTCGAAGGATCTCAAAATGCGACGATCTCGTTCGAGCGTCTTTGAACACGATCGCTCGCGCTGGACGAACACGATCTACGAAATTTGAGATCCTTCGACGTCCTACGCCGCCGAGCACGCACTGCGCAAACATCGCGATTCGCGCGGGCGGCTCCGGCAGTCTCAGGATGACACCAATCTCGATTGGACTATTTAATCTATCGACACCAAGGCGCTACGAACTTGCCCTGCCCTCACGCCGCCATCTGCATGCGCATTTTCGATTTGGCACGCAAGTACATCGGGCCGATTGAGCCGAGGGGGAGGCCGAGGCGTTTGCTGACTTCGTCGTAGGCGAGGCCTTCGACGGCGATCAGGACGCAGAGTTTGCGCGACTGATCGTCGAGGGCGGACAGGGCCTGGCGGAGTGCTATGGCGGTGTCGGGAGAGACGGCGCGCTTGTCGGGAAGGGACGCGAGCGTGTCGTCGCCGTCGAACGTTTCGCGGCGGCGGATGGTGACGCCGATCTGGCGCTTGCAGAGATTCGCGACAGTCCCGATGAGCCACGGTTTGGCCAATCGAATCAGGTTTCGTTTTTCGAGAAACAGCAGCCACGCTTGCTGCACCACCTCTTCCGCTTCTTCCGCGCTAAGGCCGTAGCGCTTGCGGGGGATCGAGTGCAGAAGTCTTCGCAGGCCGAGGTGCAGTTTCTCGAGGTCCAGGCTCTCCTGCGCGTCGGCGAGCTTCTCCACTTCCGCCAGCAGGTCGGCGACGGCAGCGATGATCTCTTCTCCTACCGCCGGTTTATGGATCACCATCGTCGAGCCTCGCCGCAGGACCTCGGAGACCATTTCCGGCGTGCTGTAACCGGTCAGTGTGACGACGCGCGAGCGCGGGCTGATCCGCCGGATCCCGTCGAGGAATTCCAGACCCTCCTCCACCGTGTGCAAGCGGAGATCGGCAACCACCACTGCGTAGAAGGTCGTCTCCATCAGCGCCTCCGCCGAGAGGCGGTCGAATGCGCCGGCGCTCTTGATCGCTTCATCTTCCAGCAGGCACATCAGGCCGGACACAATCGCTTCTTCGTCGTCGACAACCAGGACCAGTCTGCTCATGTTCGCTACCTCTGGTGGACCAGAGAGCAGGCGGCGTACCGGGCGGAGGATTTCGTCAAATCACGTGAAATCAGTTACTTATGGGAATCACGTCTTTGACGCATGCGTATGGAAAACAGACACCTGCTCTGAAACCGGCCACATCACGCAGGCGTTTGGCGCACGCAGTCGTCGACGGTCGAAAGCAGCTCGAGGTAGTCGAATGGTTTCGCAATGCTGGCGAACGTGCCGAAATCGCGGTCGGACGCCAGCCTGGAGTAGCCGCTGAGAAGGATGACGCGGCGCAGGATGGCGGGATCCGTCATCCTCCAATAGTCGGTGAGGCGGCCCGCGTCGAAGATCGGCATTTTCATGTCGAGCAGAATGACGTGGTAATCCTTCTTCAACTGGACCGCGTCGATGCCATCACGCAACGTTTCCACTTCGAATCCGGCCGTTTCCAGAAGTGTCTGCAGCAGCTCGCGGATGTGGTCATCGTCGTCGATGATCAAGGCGCGTTTCAATGATGGGTCCGGACTCATGACGTGCCTTCTGACTCGATGTCCACCATCATCTCCAGCAGATCCGTGACTTCGAACGGCTTCTGAAGGAATCTCGTGTGCGGATCTTTGAAGGAGTCGTGAAGAAGCTGGCCGTCGCCGTGGCCGCTGGCGAAGATGACGGGGAGCAAGCGGTCGGCCTCGCGGATGTGCGCATAGACCTCGCTGCCGTTCATGCCCGGAAGCCCGAGGTCGAGCACGACCAGATCGGGATGAAAGCGGGCGATCGTCTCCGCTGCCTCGAAACCGCTGCCGATGGATTCGACTTCGATGCCGTCTGCTTCCAGCAGCGCCGCGATGCCCTCGACGATCATCTGCTCGTCGTCAATCAACAATACCTTGCGCGAGGCCGGCGACCGGTTGGCGGGGGTTTGGCCGGACTTTTTTCTCGCAGGTGGTGCCGCTTTCGGAAGGAAGAGATGGAACGTGCTGCCCTGGCCAAGCTCGCTCTCGACGAAGATGTAGCCATCGTGCTGCGTCATCACCTGATGCGCGACGGCGAGTCCTAGACCTGTGCCGCCGCTCTGTCTTGTGGTGAAGAGCGGCTCGAAGACGCGCTCCATGACGTCTCGCGCCATTCCCTTGCCGGTGTCGCTGATCGAGATCTGCACGAAGCGCTCAGGATGCGGCACCACGCCGAACGAGAACGACGCGTCGGCTCCGAGGTCGTTCGCTTCGACAGTGAGCAGTCCGCCGTCGGGCATGGCATCGCGGGCATTCGCCACGAGGTTCGCCAGCACCTGCGAAATCTGCATGCGGTCGGCCGTCGCGTAAAGGCCCCGCGGAATGGCCGAAACGATGGAGATCACGTTTCCGAGAACGTTCTCCGCTTCCGGAGCGAACGTCTCCCACCACTCATGAAGGTCAACCGCGGCGACGACTGGTTGATACGGTTGTGCGAAGCGAAGGATATCGAGCACGATGCGCCTGCCGCGCTGGATGGAGTTGGCGATGTAACCGGCGCCTTTGGCGATGAGATCGGGCTTCGCGTCCGGGCGCTGCATCAACTCCGCGAACGGCTGCATCCCCATCAGCACATTGTTGAACTCGTGCGCGACGGTGGCGGCGAGGCGGCCGAGTGCGCCGAGGCGGTTGGCCTGCGTCAGTTGCGCCTCCAGGAATTTGCGTCCGGTGATGTCGCGGGCGTTCAGCACGATGGCCGCGGTCCGCCCCTTCTTGACCAGATTCGTGGCCATGATCTCGAAGGAGCGCCAGGCACCGTTGGCGTGGCGGACCTGCAATTCGATGGTCTGGGCAGCGGCCGGATCCCCGATCTGGCGCGCCAGGTATCTCGTCGCTTGTGCCGCATCGTCCGGATGGATCAGATCGAGGCCTCGCATGCCACGAAGCGCTCTCCTCGAGTAGCCGAGAACTCTGCAGACCGAGGGACTGCCGTAGCGGAGGCTGCCGTCGAGCTCCATGATGGCGATGATGTCGGAGACGTTCTCGACGATTGAACGGAAGTACTCTTCGCTTCGCAATACCGCCTGGAAGGCCTCCTCACATTCGGTCACGTCGCGTGCGACGCCCCGTATGACGGACACGGAATGCTCATCGATCTCCAGCGCATTGCGGTACTTCCAGGTCCGCTTTCTGCCGTCGCGCGTGATGATATTCATGACGCCGTCTGCGAAGCCGTCGCGCCTCATCCTCTGCATGTAGGCCGCGAAGCCCCAGGCGTTGTCCTTCGCCAGCAGATCCTGAATCGTCATCTTGCGAAGAGCGGCGGCGGTCATACCGAGTGCGTCGCAGACGGACTGACTGACGAAGAGGATGCGACCGTCGAGATCATGCTTACAAATCAAATCGGCGCTGGCCGCGGCCGGCTCGATTTTGTCTGTTTCATCAAATGTTTCACGACCTCTCGGCATCGCTCCCTCGGGGTGACTGATTGCGTTCAATTGGTGTTCGAGCATTGTTTCGGTGTCGGCTTCATGGCCGGCTCCTTTGATGGGGATGGCGGCGGACTCACCGCGCTGAATGTAAGTGCCGGAGAAGGGTTGGAAAATACAAGCGCGGGGTGGGGAGTGGGGGGTAGGGAGTGGGGTGTGGGAGGACTGCTGATGAGGGAGCGCGAGCGTCTACCTCCGCGCCCTCCGCGTCTCCGCGTGACATTCTCTAGTCTCTCGCGAAAGACCCCCACGCCCCACACCCCACACCCTGTATTTTTTCCGCTCCCCCAACGCACTTCCGTGTTGACCCTGTCCCGAGGTCTCAAACAAAGGAAGTGCTTGTGCCCAACGCTGAAAAAGTCTGCGAACGCATCTGTTCACTCATCATCATCGTCCTGTCGCTGGCCACCGGGGCGTTGGCGCAGGAAAGCCGCGATCTCTCCTCACTCAGCGTCGACGATCTGATGAACGTCGAAGTGACCTCGGTGTCGCGAAAAGGGCAGAAGTTGTCGGACACGGCAGCCGCCGTCTTCGTGATTACGCAGGACGACATCCGCCGCTCGGGAGCTACGAGCATTCCTGAGGTCCTGCGCATCGTGCCGGGACTGGACGTGGCGCGGATCAACGGGAACACCTGGGCCATCTCGGCGCGCGGCTCCAACGGACAATATGCCAACAAGCTGCTGGTGATGATCGACGGCCGGACCGTCTACACGCCGCTCTTCGCGGGCGTCTTCTGGGATGTGCAGGACACGCTTCTCGATGACGTCGACCGCATCGAAGTCATACGCGGTCCCGGCGGCACACTGTGGGGAGCGAACGCAGTCAACGGCATCATCAACATCATCACGAAGAACGCGGTCGAAACACAGGGAACGCTCGTCGAGGCCGGCGGCGGCGCCATCGAGGGATCATCTGGCGCCATCCGCTACGGTAGCTCGCTGGGCAAGAACGGCAATTACCGCGTCTACGGCAAGACATTCGACCGTCCCGATTCGACCGGAGGCGCCACTCCGATTCATGACGCCTGGTCGCTCGGACACGGTGGCTTCCGCGCCGACTGGGCCTCTCGACAGGGCGACAATTTCACGATCCAGGGAGACGTCTATCGCGGACATACGGACACGGAAAGCGGGGGCTTCATCGATCCTGCCAACCCCTTCGACATCCGGCCCGCATCCACCAAAGTCTCGGGCAACGATCTTCTCTTTCGCTGGACGGCGATTCAATCCGGCCGGTCGGACACGACCCTGCAAGCGCTCGTCGACGACACCGGCCGCACAAGACCAACTCTCGACATCAAGCGGCGCACGGTCGACATCGACTTCAGTCATCACCTGAGGCTCGGCGGGAACGACATCGTCTGGGGCACTGAATTCCGCCGCTCCAGCGATCGCGCCGCCGGGCTCGGATTGCAGCTCGTCCGCGACTCGAACAGCGCGGCTACCACCAGTGCGTTCGTGCAGGATGAAATTGCGGTCGCTCATTCCCTGCATGTGATCGCCGGCACGAAGGTTCAGTACGACTCCCTCTCGCATCTGCAGTTCCAGCCGACGTTGCGCATTCTGTACAGGGTGAACGAGCGGCAGTCACTCTGGGCGGCCGCTACGAGCGCGATTCGAATGCCCGCCGAGACCGAGCTTTTCGGAAAGATCGACGTCGGTGCCTTCCCCGACGGAAGGGGAAACACCGGTCTCATCGTGGTCTATGGCAATCGGGCGTTGCAGCCGGAGCGAGTCGAATCGTATGAGCTCGGCTACCGCTGGCAGATCTCCCCCAGGATCGATCTCGACGCCACGGTCTTTCACAACCGGATGCGCGACCTACTGGCCACGGCCACGCCGGTACCCTTTGTCGATTCAACGGGCCGGTTGATTGTTCCACTGAACATCGTGAACGCGATGGAGGGACGTTCGTACGGCGGGGAGTTTCTCCTCACCGACACGCTCACCCCGAACTGGAACGTCGCGGTTGGTTACTCGTTTCTGCACATGATCACCATGGACGAGGCGGGCGTGCCGTCGTCCACGATCGCTGATCCGCGCCATCAACTGCAACTGCGCTCCAACGTGGAGCTTTCGCGCGGATTCTCGCTCGACACCGCGGCCTTTTACGTCGGCCGCGTCGGCAACAACGTACCGGCGTATGTACGACTCGACGCGCAACTGTCGTGGCGGGCGGCGAGACACTGGGAGCTGAGCATTTCAGGGCAGAACCTGCTTGATGGGCATCACGCCGAATTCGCCGGCGGCCCGACCGGCCAAAGCGACGGCGCAGTCCCGATTCAACGAACCGTGAACGGGAGAATCGCATGGCGCTTTTGAGTCCCGCGGCGCGAGCGCGCCCGACTCACGCGGTGCGGCGGATCTGCTCGCGTCTCGTTGCCTGCGTCGTGCTCGCGGCGGGTCTGTCGGTTCGAAGCGTACGATCGCAGCCCATCACAGACGAATACCAGGTGAAGGCGGCGTACCTGCTGAACTTCGCACGCTTCGTCGACTGGCCCGCCGATGTCCTTCCCGCCTCCGCGCCTCTGGAGATCGGGATCGTTGGCGACGACCCCTTCGGCGTCGCGCTCGAGGAGGTTCTGCGCGGAAAGTCCGCGAATGGTCACCCCATCCGGCTTCGGCATCTGCACTGGAACGATGTTCTGACGTCCTGCCAGATCATCTTCATCAGCTCGTCCGAGGAGGGGCACCTTCCTCAGATCCTCCGCTACCTCGGACAGGACAGCGTCCTCACTGTCAGCGACATCGACCGCTTCTCGCTTCGGGGCGGCGTCATCGAGTTTCGGATGGTCGGCAACCGCGTTCGCTTCGACATCAACCGGCAACCGGCCATCGCCGCGCGGCTCAGCATCAGCTCCAAACTGCTCGGCGTTGCGCGGGCCATTCATGAAGGGAGAGCCGAGAAGTGACCGCGAAGTGGAGAAGGTCGATTCGCGGAAAACTGACCGGCATGATCATGCTGACGAGCACCATCGCTGTCTTCTTGACATGCGCTGGCTTTGTGACCTCAGGTCTCGTCAATTTCCGGAAGCGTCTGCTTGGCGACATCACCGCGACGGCGGAAATGATCAGCTCTCACAGCACTGCCGCACTGACGTTCGGAGACCGCCACGCCGCCCAGGAGGTGTTGAATTCTCTTGCGGCAAAACGATCGGTGATCGCCGCGGGGATTTATACGTCCCGAGGCGAGCCGTTTGCGCGATACGAACCGAAGGCGTCGATTCATATCCCCCAGAAGCTTCAGCCGGACGGTTTCTATGAGGGAAGCGACCGCTTCGAACTGTTTCATAGTATTCGGCTCGATCATGATCTTGTCGGTACTGTGTACATCGCAACCGACGCCAGTGACCGCAATAACCGGCTGCTGCAGTACGCGGAAATCGGGACAACGATCGTCCTCACCTCGCTGCTGACCGCATTCCTTGTAGCAGCGTGGTTGCAGCGCTCCCTCTCCGAGCCGATCGTCGACCTCGCCCGCGTCGCCGGGCATGTCTCAGAGCACAGGGACTACAGGATTCGGGCATCTCCGCTCAAAGCGAACGGCGGTGATGAGATCGCCAATCTGATTGCCGGATTCAACGGCATGCTCAGCGAGATCGAACAGCGCGACGACAGGCTCCTACTGGTTCAGACGCATCTCGAGAAAACGGTTGCCTGCCGCACCGAGGAGTTGACCGCAGCCAACCAGGAATTGCTCGGCGCCAAGAACGCCGCTGAGAAAATCGCCGAGGTCAACGTTCAACTGGCCAGGGAGAGCGCGTTGATTCTGAACAACGCCACCGACGGAATCCTGGTCATCGGCCTCGACAACCGGGCAACCTTCATCAACCCGGCCGGCAGCCGCATGCTCCGCATGAACTTGAGCGAGCTGCAGAAGACCTCGATTCACGCAGCCATTCACCATTCGTATCCCGATGGCAGGCCATGGCCGGAGGCGGATTGCACGAATACGATCGAGAAGCGCAAGGGCCAATCCTTCGGAATCGTAGAGGACACCTTCTGGCGGCCGGACGGCACGAGCCTGCCGGTCGAATACTCCTCCCAACCGATGCTCGACGAGAACGGGGAGCAGG
>Ga0247666_1000331_pt1 | contig 13652 bp, 7 predicted proteins | sample CNK07_metaG_FD_183025 | JGI IMG/M metagenome (GOLD analysis project Ga0247666, IMG submission 183025) | Soil microbial communities from Purdue University Martell Research Forest, Indiana, United States - CNK07 | ecosystem: Environmental > Terrestrial > Soil > Temperate forest > Bulk soil | place...
GTTTCGTGAACGCGCAGGTGACGAATTCGAGCGGCACGAGCACCCAGGTGGTGAACTTCACAGGGACGTCCGCGAATGCGCAGCCACTGCCGGCCGTCGGAACCACTTTGACCGGGACTTATGCATACACGGACTCGATCCTCGGGATAGTGCCGGTTCAGGTGACGATCACGTGGACGCTGGCGCCGGGAGCGCCAAACCTGGACCTGGTGGTGAAACTAACGGATTACGCAACGTGGGCGCCGAGCGCAGGAGCGAGTGAGAAGGACACTGGACTTACGAAGACGGGGCAGAAGAATTATCTGCTCGTTCAGGCGGTGCTGCAGAACCCCGACGGCAGCACATCCCTAGTGGCGCCGGATTCCTTGGTGCTGGAGTTGGTGAGCGGGTCGTCGGAACCGGGAGTGAGCATGAACTGGCCGGGGCCCGGCAGCGCGACAAACGATGCGGATTTGACGTTCGAGGCGATCCAGTCGTTGCCCGCATTCCCCGCGTTGCCGGCGCCGACGTTGTCGCAAAACAAGACTGTCGCGACATTTTCGAATATCCAGTCGCCGCCGCTGTTTTTCGTGAACGTAGCGCCACACGACTGGGGAGGCTGGGCGACGCTAAACGTGAGAGCGACGTTCGGCACGCAACAGATCGTAGGTCACCTCGAAGGCGACAAGACGACGACGGACATTTTGCTGCCGAAGCGCTCGAGTGCGAGTTCGCACATTGCTTCGGTGTGGCTTTCAGCAATGGGGCTTTCTGCGTCGGCAGACGATGCGTCGGACGCGGAAACGACTCCGTCGAATTCGAACAATGGCGACGGGCTGACGCTGTACGAGGAGTATCGCGGATTCGCCGTGAAGTGTCCCTCGCCCGAAGCGCCGGCGGGACCGCAGTGTGCGGGCGGAGTGGGGCACATTTACGGAAATCCGAACAAGAAGGATTTATTTGTGGTGGTCGATCCGCAGTTGGGCAGCGAAGTGACGCCCGGTATTTTGAATTTCCAGACGAAGGCGAAATTGAAGGTGCACTACGCGGGCATGACGACGGACTACGTGAACGGCTCGAATGTCATCAACTTCAATCACGGCCAGGGGAGCCACCTGGTCGACCAGCACGCCGTGCAGATCAAGCCGTGGGGATTGACCATGGGTTGCACGGCGGGCGGCCCCGGAACCCCGATGGACGTCAAGCAGATCAACGTGCCGCACTTGAGCACGATTGTGTCGGAAGCGCAAAAGCTGGGGCAGTCGGCGGAACGAATCGCGGTGTATCAAGCGACGTATCCGAGATTGACCTCGCACGAACTGGGACACGCCGTGGATATCTCGCACCACGGAGAAGTTGATCCGAAAGTGCTGCAGTGGTCGACAACGGACGGAAATGTAATAACGGAAACTGCCGGCACCGGAGCGCAAGAAATCATCGTGTTCACCGAACAGCAGGACCTAATGAACGCAGCAAGCCTTGGGATCGCTGTCGGCGCACCACGGCGTTTCTACGTCGGAAAAACAAACGGGCAGCACAGCGGGGATACGAAGTGCTTTATGCGCTATGGATCGTCGGCTGCGTACATGGGGGCAGGTGGAGGACCTGTCCGGTATCTCGCCCTCGAAACGCCGGACTTCGGTTTGACCAACACCACGACCGGGACGGGAGTGAATGCTCCCAGCCATGTACCGCAGCCGCGCTATGGAGATGCCGCGGGCGGGCGGGGAGACTGCCAGACGCAGTTGTGTGTGAGTGATCTGGTGCACGCTGATTCGCGGCAGGGGAAGCAGCCAACGTGTCCATGAGCAAACGAATGAGGAGAGGGAACATGTGCCCGAAACGGAATTGGCTTCTAGCCATGGCGATGATCGCAGTTTTCGGCACGGCCGAATCGCTTGTTGGCCCGAATGCCAGCGCGCAGACAACCGCGGCAGCGATACCGGCGCCGACGGTGACGCTGTCCGTGAATGGACCGAGCGGCGGAACGAGCTACAACGGATGGCCGCTGGTGATTCAGGTGGATCTGTATCATCCGGATTTCGCGGCCGACGATACGGCTGTGACGCCCATTCCGTTGACCTTGAATTCGGGAAGCTGGGCCGATGCGGTGCGCTTAACCGTGACCGACAGCACGGGCGCGCAGGTGAATTGGCCGTTGCATCAGGTCCTTAGGCCGACGGGAGCGGATGCCTCGATTACGCTAGATGCACAAAGATCGGGCCACCTGGCGTGGTGGGTGGCGCCGGCCGATACGGCGGGATTGCCTGCGGGAAGTTTTCAAATTGCGGCGGTGCTGGATACGTCGGCGGTAACGGATCCCACGTTGTTTCAAGGGCAGTCGTACAGTGTGCCGGTGACGGTCACGATGGGCGCGGAGCCGTCGGTGCTGCTGCCCGACCAGACGGAATCGAAGTACTTGCTGGCGGCGTTTTACGACACGCTGGCCGGGAGCAACACGCAAGCGATGACGGACGTAAACACGCTGCTGACTTCGCAGCCGCAGAACATTCGCGGCTTGATGGCCAAGGGACAACTGCTGGAGGCGAGTGGAGACGCGGCGAACGCACTGGCGTCGTACGAAATGGCGGTCAATGCGTTTTATACGGTAACGCCGAACCCGCCGGAGCCTCCCGTCGAACTGCTGGAACGGGCCGCTTCGCTGCGGAGCGCGGCAATCAGCCAGGCGGCCGCGCTGCCCGCGCCGCACGTGAGTTTGCAGCTGCAGAATTTTGCGCAAACATCGCCAGGGATTTACGGACTGGACTTGCAGGTGACAAACAACGGAGCTGGCGTAGCGAACAACTTTGCAATTGCAGAGATTACGTTCCTAACGGAGACGGGGAGCGGGCAGGTGTCGCTCGATACGAGTGTGCCGTCGCAATTGCCGGCAACCCTCGATTCGCTGCCAGCAGGCGCGTCGGGAACGCTGCATTTCTCATTGGCCGTTCCTGCAGGGGTGAGCACTTTCTTGGCGAGCGAGACGGCGAACGTGCAAAACGTGATTGGGAGTTCATCGCCGGTGTCGGGGAGCGAGACAGTCTACGTGGTGACACTGGGTCCGAGCTTTACGAGCGGGAATACGGCGAGTTTCAACGTGGGCACGGCCGGGAATTTTGCGGTGACGGCGACCGGCGCACCGCCTCCTGCGCTTTCAGAGGCAGGCGCGTTGCCGGGCGGCGTGAGTTTTACCGATGGCGGCCTTGGAGCGGGGACGCTGGCGGGAACGGCAGCCGTTGGGAGCGGAGGGCTGTACGGGTTTACGCTGCAGGCGGCGAACGGAGTCGGAAGCGGAGTGACCCAGAATTTCACGCTGGTGGTGAACGAAGGCGCGACGATCACGAGCGCGAGTTCCACAACGTTCACGGTGGGAACCGCGAAAACATTTTCGGTGAAGACGACGGGATATCCCGCGCCGACGTTGAGTGAGAGCGGTACGCTACCGAGCGGAGTGTCGTTCTCGGCTGGAGCGTTGAGCGGAACGGCGGCCGCGGGGACGGGAGGCGTGTACCCGCTGACGTTCAAAGCGGCAAATGGAGTGGCCACGGCTTCACAGAGTTTCACTCTGGTGGTCGACGAGGCGACAAATTTCACAAGCGCAGCCGCAGCGACGTTCACACAAGGAAATCTGGGGAGTTTTACGATTGCGTGCTCTGGATTCCCGACGGCGACGATCAGTGAGAGTGGCGCGTTGCCCGCGGGAGTGACGTTTGTGAACAACGGGAATGGCACGGCAACGCTGGCCGGGACGCCAGGGGCGGCGGGGATGTTCAATTTGGTATTCGCCTGCAGCAACACTTCCGGCGCGAACGCGACGCAGAATTTTGTATTGACGGTGACAGGCGGAGGCGGAGGAAGCGGAGCCAGTCTGATTGTGTCTCCAACGAGCGTCGACTTTGGAAAGGTGCAATCCGACCGTCGCGCATCGAAAGACATAACGTTGACAAACAACGGATCCGTCGCCGTAAGAATCGACCGAATCTACCTTACGTTTGGGCCACACACGGACCGCGATGCGTTCCGGTTCACGCGGACTTGCGGACTTCGCCTGAATGTTGGGGCGAGTTGCACAGTACGAGTGGAGTTCGACGCGGATGACCCCGGACGAGCGAGCGCGGTCCTCGATATCGTGGACAACGCGGCGGGAAGTCCGCAAACGGTCACATTGACGGGAACGACGCTAGCTGAAAATAGAAAAGGAGTGCGCTAGACGGCGATGGCGGGGAGGATGGCGCGGACCGGCGCTGGCGTGGAAGCGGTCTCTGGCAAAGCAGGGCCACGGTAGACGGGAGGCTGCGAGGCAACGAATTGCGCGTGGAGGTTCAGTTGGACGCGGCGGCCCCAGGCGCGAACGAAACCGAAATTCAGACCGCCGCAGAGGGCGGAGCTCGCGAGTGGGATGATTCTGGCGACCCATTTTTCGGCTGCTTCGGCGCCGAGGCGAACGGCGAGGCGCTCGACAATCATGGGCGCGATTTTTTCCACGAGCTGTTTTTCGGCAAGGTCTTTGCCGAAATCAATTCCGGTGGCAGCGGCGGCGGCGAGCCAGAGTTCGCGCTTTTGTTCTTCATTGCGAAAATCAAAACCGTAGAGAAGACAAAGGCGCTGGATCAAGCGCAGCGTGATGATTGTCAGCAGGCCGGCGTCGGGAACGAGTGTGATCATTCCGCCCAGGCCGAATCCGGCGCCTTCGAGAAAAGCGAGACGCTGGGCGTCGCGAATCAAAACGGCAGCGACGGAGTCTAATTGTCCGACGGGAAAATATCTTAGCTGGCGAAAATCGGTGACGTAGATTTTATGCTTGCGCGCAAGGTAGCGGCGGAAATCCTCGCGATTGATTTCGATCGAGCGCATGCCGCCGCGAAGACCGAACCGGAAAAGCTTCGTAACCGAGGTCCCGATTCCCATGAATATAACCTCACCTTATTCTACCGCATCTTATGCCGGTTAGATTCGCGTAACGGAGCCGGTGTTGCTCTGGGCAGACCGGCGATTTCAGGCGGGACGAGGGGCGCGCAGGCCTTACAGGGTAAACAGAAGTGCCTAGCGCTGCCAGACGTTGCTTGGAACGCGGCGTCCAGCGTGCAGTACTACTTGACGCGGAAATGAATTTCGGTAAACTGCGCTTTCTCCATGGCGACGAGCGTCCAATTCGTGCCGGCGGTTCAACCTGCGGATCTGGAATATCCGCAGAAAGAAGCGGCGTTTTTCTACGGGCTGTTTTTGCGCGGACATTCGGCCGAGCGCCTGCGGCAGGATATTGAAGTGCCGCCTGCAGTGCTGGCGAAATGGCATCGCGAAGCGGAACGCGAGCCGCTGTTGCGCGATATTTTTTCGAGAATGGTCGAATACCGGCGGCATGTACTGGCAATTTTTGATTTGTTGGTTGAGTCGGAAGGAAATCAAAGGATTCAGTGAGCGGTATTTAGGGATTAGAAGCCCGCGATCCCCGGCAATTATTACCTACCAAAAACAGTAAAAACCTGTCCATTCGTACAGGTTAAGAGCGCGCGAGGCAACCCATTTTAAGAACCGGGGTTCTAACCCCGGTTGGGGACAAGTGTCACAAAATGCAGGGGATTGCGCATTTGACGTGCTCACGGTCCAGGGGTAGAATCCACAAGTCCTAGAAGTAGAGGTGTCTCCTATCATGTCCAGGGTAATTCGCACGCTCATCTCCGGCGTTTTTGCTGTTTCCATTTCGCTGCCACCGGCTTCGGCGCAGCAGGCCGAAGCGCCTGCCAAAGATCCGACGGCTGTCCCAGGTCCGCAAAAGCTGACCAAAGACCAGAAAAGGAAAATGGGTCGCGCTCTGAAAGAGCTCGACAAGCAATACAAGGAATGGCTGAACGAGGACGTGATCTACATTATTTCGCCGGACGAGCGGACGGCGTTTTTGCAACTCGATACGAACGAAGAGCGGGAACAGTTCATCGAACAGTTTTGGCTGCGCCGCAGCAGCAATCCGGATTTGCCGGACAACGATTTTAAGGAAGAGCACTACCGCCGTATCGCGTACGCAAACGAGCACTACGCTTCGGGCATTCCGGGCTGGCGAACGGACCGCGGACGCATTTACATCATTTGGGGGCCGGCGGACGAAGTGGATTCGCACCCGACGGGCGGCACGTATGACCGTCCGATGGAAGAAGGCGGCGGTTCAACGACGACGTATCCGTGGGAAAAGTGGCGGTACCGGTATCTGGAAGGAATGGGAAATAACATCGAACTGGAGTTTGTCGACCCATCGGGTTCGGGCGAATATCGCCTGACGATGGATCCTTCGGAAAAGGATGCGTTGCTGCACGTGCCCGGCGCCGGTTTGAGCTTGATGGAATCGATGGGTATGGCGTCGAAGGCGGACCGGTTCACGCGGTCAGACGGAACGAACCTGCCGACGACGCTTGGCGGCCAACCGGCGAGCATGAACGAGTTCAACCGGCTGGAGTTGTATGCGAAGGTGCAGCAAGCGCCTCCGGTGAAGTTCAAGGATTTGGAATCGCTGGTGACGTCGCGCGTGGTGCGGGACCAGGTGCACTTCACCTGGCGGACGGATTTCCTGAAGGTTACAAACGACACGGTGCTGGTGCCGGTGACGGTGCAGATCCCGAACAGCCAGCTTTCCTTCCAGGCAAAAGACGGCGTGCATTCGGCGACGATGAACGTGTTCGGGCGCGTAAGCACGCTCACGGGCCGGGTAGTACAGACATTTGAAGACGCGGTGAGCCGCGATTTTCCGGATTCGCTGTTTCAGCAATCGGTGAAGCTGCAATCGATTTATCAGAAGGCAGTGCCGCTTCGTCCGGGATTGTACCGGTTGGATCTGGTGATCAAGGACGTGCAAAGCGGAAACGTGGGCGTGATCAATACCCGGCTGGCGGTACATCAGTACGAGGATGCAAAGCTGGATTCCAGTTCGCTGATTTTGGCTGACCAGATTGAGCACGTACCGGCGAAACAGATCGGCGCGGGACAGTTTGTGCTTGGCTCGTCGAAAGTGCGGCCACGGATGGAAGCGGACTTTACGACCGCGGACAAGCTCGGAATTTACATGCAGGTTTACAACCTGAAGGCAGACGACAACACGCACAAGAGTTCGGCGGCATTCCAGTTCACGGTGAAAAAGGGCGATCAGCAAGTGATGCAGTTCAAAGAGACTTCCGCCGACATGAAACAAGCGGGGGATCAAGTGACGATCGAACGTTTGCTGCCGCTGGCGACGCTTGCGCCAGGAAAGTACATGCTGGAAATCAACGCGACGGATACCATTACGAATCAAACGATCACTCGAACGGCAGAATTCACGGTGAAGGTACCCGCGGCTTCGCCTGTAAAGACCGCGGCCAATACTGCACCGGGGAGGTAAGTCATCGTGCAACAGGGACGACTCCATTTCCTGGGGGCCCTGGTCCTGACGGCGGCGTCGGCTTCGCTCGGAGCGAGCGCGGCGCTGGCGCAGGCAAAGCCTGTGACCGGCAAGGTGACGGGTGTGGTGCGCGACGCAGGTGGCACGCCGCAGATGGGGGCAAGCGTTGAGCTGATTCCCGAAGCGGCGGGAGCGACATTCTCCCGACTGGGCTTTCTCACCAACACGCAAGGCATTTTCCGAAGCGAAAAGCTCGTTCCCGGCCTCTACTCGGTGCGGGTAACACTTGCCGGATTCCTTCCTACGCTCCAACAACACGTTCGTATCAATGCGAACCTGACGACTCTTGTGCGAATTGAGATGGAGTCCATGTTTGCAAGCCTCGATCAGCTGAGGCGTCAGCCGACGGCAAAAGCCGCCGATGCGGAAGATTGGAAATGGGTGTTGCGCTCGGCGTCCGGCATGCGGCCGGTGTTGCAGTGGGATGAACATGGCGTGCTTCTGGCGTCGGAAGGACGGCGGGAACCGGGAAGCAGCGTTCCCAAGATGTTGCTGGAATTTACGGACGGAGCGCGGCGGCCAGGTTCGGTTTCGAACATTGCGTCGGCGCCGGGTACATCTTTTGCCTACGACCAGAAGCTCGGCGGCACGGGACATCTGCTGGTTGCGGGACAGATGAGTTATCAGGATTCCGCCGCCGGCGGGATTGCAACCGTGTGGCTGCCGACGGGTACGCTGGGCGCCGGGCCACACACGGCTTTGGTGTTGCGCGAAGCAAAACTTGGCGACACGGGATTGACATTCCGCGGCGTGAGGCTCGACCAGGGCGGCGCGGTTGGGGTGGGCGATCGAATTCTGGTGCGTTATGGCGCGGAATACATGCTGGTGGGCTTGGGTAGTGGCGCTGCGTCGCTGCGGCCAAGAATTTCGGCGGAAGCGCGGATCACAAACGCATGGAAAGCGGCGTTGATTTTTGCCTCGGAGCCAGGTTCACCGAACATGATGGAAGCCGAGTCAAACGATCTGGCCTCGGCTTTGAACGAAGCGATGGGAGAACTGGACGCTTTCCCGGCGTTGATGTGGCGTGGCGGCCGGCCCGTCTTGCAAGGCGGTTGGCATGAAGAAGTTTCCGCGGAACGCAAATTGGGCGAAAAAGGGAAATTACAGATTGCGGGATTTCACGACGACAATCGCCACATTGCGGTTTTTGGACAGGGCCGGGACCTTCCCATCGCGGATTATTTTCAGGATTCTTTTTCGAATGGATTTGCTTACGACGGCGGTTCTGCAAGCAGCTGGGGCGGACGGATAGCGCTGCGCGAAAAGCTGACGGATGATCTGGAGTGGACGACGGTGTATGCGTTCGGCGGGGTGCTGGCGCCGTCAGACGAAGCAGGCGGGGCCTTGCGGGATTCACTGCGGAGCGTTTCGCGAAATTCGATCGGAACCAATGTGAGCTGGACTTCGCAGCGTTCACACACACGAGTGACGGCGGGCTACAAGTGGATTAACGGACCGGCACTGTCGCGGCTGGATAATTTCGGCGAGACGCTTTATCAAATGGATCCGTTTCTGCATTTCTCGATTCGGCAGCGGCTGCCCCGGTTTGGACTAGGGCGGTGGGAAGCGATTGCCGACTGCGAGAATCTGATGGCGCAAGGCTATGTTCCGATGACGACGCGCGATGGCCAAGCCATACTGGTGCCGGCGTTTCGGACTGTCCGGGGCGGATTGAGCGTCCAGTTTTAGGGCAGAAAAGGTCTGGAAAGCTGTAGACGCTATACCAGAAAGTGGAGTTCCGCAGGACACCTGTCCTTCCACTCCTGTAAATGATAGATAATAAGTCGTTTAGACGAAGAGGAAGATACCAAAGATTGGAATCGCAGTTGCACCCAGATTTTGTAGCTCGGGGTGTAACCCGATAGAGCCGCCAGATGAAGCAGAGCCTCCGTGCCAGCGTTGGATCTGTCCTTGTCGCAGTTGGAACAAGGGTCGGTGCCGTCGTGCTCGCCATCCTAACGATGGCGGCGATCGTCTTTTCCCTCCTCAATTTTGACCAAAGAGTCCGATTCGAATCGCCCGATGACGGGGTGTCCTGGCGGGATACCGACCACGGCATCGTCGCGCAGCAAGTTCTTGCCAGTTCTCCTGCGGAGAAAGTGGGGATTCACGCCGGGGACAGGCTACTAGAAGCTGGCGGAGTCACAGTCTATCGCGCCCTCGACGTGACGAAGAAGCTGTGGCATGCCGGCTTGTGGACGCAAATGAGGTACAAGCTCGCGCGGAACGGCGAGGAGTTTGAAACATCGCTGGTACTGGCGCCGGCCGACAAACCGGCTTCGATTGAAAACTATCTGCGCTTTGCGGGGCTGCTCTATCTCTTCATCGGATTTTTTATCTTGTGGAAGCGGTGGAATGCGCCGCGAGCAATTCACTTTTACGTTTTCTGCCTCGTCTCGTTCATCTTTTGTTCGTTCCACTACAGCGGAAAGCTGGACGCGTTCGATTACGAAGTCTACTGGGCGGGAATCGTGGCGCGACTCCTGGCGCCGACGCTGCTGCTGCACTTCGCGTTGGTATTTCCGGAAAGAACGGAGCCGGCTGCGCGGTCGGTGCGGAATTGGGTGCTGGTCTACAGCGTGCCGCTCGTGCTTCTTGCCGTGCATTTTTTTGTGGCGAGCGGGAATTTGGGGTTCGTTCCGTGGTTGGGCGCGCGCGTCCTGCTGGACAAGATCGAGCTGGGCTACTTCGGCGCCTGTTATCTGGTGACCGGGCTCGTCTTTTACTTCAGCTACAAGAACGCGCCGTCCGGTGTGTTACGGCAGCAGCTGAAATGGTTGATGGGCGGCACGATCGTCGGAAGCGTGCCGTGTGCCCTTTTCTATATTCTTCCGTTCGTTCTAGGCACGACGCTCGCGGTGTGGCTGAAGTTTTCTGTCCTGAGTTTGGTGCTGATTCCGCTTTGTTTCGGCTACGCGATTATCCGCTACCGCTTGATGGACGTGGACATCATCTTCAAGCGCGGTTTGGCGTATACGGCGGCGACGGCCGGCGTGCTGGTGGTCTTTTTCGCGTTGATCGGATTGATTGGCCTGGTGTTCCACACACAGGCGAACGGCAAATGGGGCGGCGTACTAGCCATTGTTATCGCGGCTTCGATTTTTGAACCGTTCCGGCAATGGTTCCAGGGGCGGCTTGACCGGTTCTTTTACCGGGATCGCTTGGACTACCGGCGGACTTTGATTGAGTTCGGCAGCGCGCTGACGAATGAAGTGCGGCTGGATCCGATGCTCAGCTCGGTGCTCGACCGCGTTTCGCAGACCCTGCTGGTCGACCGAATTGCAGTGTTTGTCGAAGACGAAGAGCAGCCGGGACAATTGCGGCTCGCGCGGTCCATGGGGCTGCGCACGAGCGGGCGACTGGACCTGAGCTTTATCGCGCCAGACCGGCCGGAGTTTGCCTCGGGAGCGATTTTCTTTGAGTCGCCCAGAACGGCAAACGTGCCGGATTCAGCGAGGCGAACGCTGGAGCAGCTCGACTTGAATTATTTCGTTCCGTGCCGGATACGGGAACAGACGGTGGCGGTGCTCGGACTCGGCAAGACCGTGGACGGAGATTTTCTGTCGAGCGACGACGTCGAACTGGTCACGACGATCGGCGGATACGTCGCCGTGGCGCTCGACAACGCAAAGCTTTACAGCTCACTCGAACAGAAGGCGCTCGAGATTGCGCGGTTAAAGGACTTCAGCGAGAACATCGTGGAATCGCTGAACATCGGCGTACTGGCCGTCGACCTTTCGGGAATCGTGGAAAGCTGGAACACGCGGATGGAGCAGCTTTTTGGCGTAACTCGAGCCGAAGCCGTGGGCCGCAAGCTCGATTCGCTGCTTCCCGCCGAGCTGGCCACGGAAATTATTGCGCGCGGCGGCGAAGAACAGATCACGGGCATTTACAAACAGCGGCTGCAACATCAGGGCAAGTCGCTAACGATGAATGTTTCCATAACTCCGCTGGTGAGCAAGTCCGGGGAGCGAATCGGCCGGCTCCTGTTGTTTGACGACGTGACGCAGCGCGAACGGATGGAAGAGCAGATGTCGCAGACGGAGAAACTGACTTCGCTCGGCTTGCTGGCGGCGGGAGTGGCGCACGAGGTGAACACTCCGCTGGCCGTAATTTCCAATTACATCCAGATGCTGGCCAAGCAGATGCCGGAAGACGATCCGCGGCATTCGATTATTGAAAAAATCGTGAAGCAGACGTTCCGCGCGAGCGAAATCGTCAATAACCTGCTGAATTTTTCGCGGACCGGCGCCGCGGAATTGGCCAATATCGATGTGAACAAAGTTGTGGAAGAGACGCTTTCGCTCGTGGCGCATCCACTAAAAACGTCACAGATTCAGGTCGTCAAGAATCTTGGCGCTGCGCTGCCTTCGGTGCGCGGATCGGCAAACAAGCTGCAGCAGGTGTTTTTGAACCTCTTTTTGAACGCGCGGGACGCGATGCCGAGCGGCGGGATGCTTGAAGTGAAAACGGCGGCGCACAACGGCAGCGTTGAGATTGAAATTGTGGATACGGGCGCGGGGATTCCGCGCGAGCATATACACAAGATTTTTGATCCCTTCTTCACGACGAAGGCGACCGGGCGCGGGACGGGCCTGGGACTTTCCGTAAGCTACGGAATCATCAAGGAACACGCAGGAAAAATCGACGTTCGCTCAACGCCCGGCAAAGGAACTTCCTTCCACGTCGAATTCCCGGCAGTCAGGAAACCAGTGCATGTCTAAGGGCTCAATTCTTGTAGTTGATGATGAATCGGAAATTCGCGAAGGGTTGGAACTGCTGCTAACGAGCGAAGGATACGGCGTTTTTAGTGCGGAAACGGGCGAGTCCGGACTCGGAAAGCTGGAAGAGCGGCCATTTGATCTCCTGCTGCTCGATGTGAGCCTGCCTGACCGCAATGGGATCGACCTTCTGCGCGAAATCCGGTTGCGCGATCCGCACTTGCCGATCGTCCTGATCACCGCGTATGGCTCGATTGACATGGCGCGGGCCGCGTTCAAGAACGGCGCGATGGATTACATCACCAAGCCGTGGTCGAACGACGAATTGCTGGCGCAGGTGGCGCAAGCCGTCGAATCACGGAAACTGCGGGATGAGAACGTCCAGCTAAAGCGGGCGTTGAAGCAGCGCTTCAATTTTCCAAACATCATCGGCAAAAGCGAAAAAATGCAGACGCTGCTGGATTTGGTGGCGCAGGTGGCGCCGTCGCGTTCAACGGTGCTAATCAGCGGAGAGAGCGGCACGGGCAAGGAACTGATCGCCAAAGCCATTCACTCGGGCTCGCCGCGAGCCGACAAAGCGTTTGTGCCGGTAAACACCGGCTCGATTCCGGTGGATTTGCTCGAGTCGCAACTGTTCGGGCACGTCAAGGGCGCGTTCACCAGCGCCGTGGCGTCGAAAAAAGGATTGTTCGAAGTTGCGGATCAGGGAACGATTTTCTTCGACGAGATCGCGACGATCAGTCCCGAAACGCAGGCGAAGCTCCTGCGCGTGATTCAGGAACGCGAATTCATGAGACTCGGCGGCACGGAACAGCTGAAGGTGGATGTACGGATTGTCGCCGCGTCGAATATAGAGCTGCTGACGCTGGTGCGCGAAGGGCGATTCCGGGAGGATTTGTATCACCGCTTGAACGTGATTCACCTGCAGTTGCCGCCCCTGCGCGACCGGCGCGAAGACGTGCCGATGCTCTTGACACACTTCATGGAGCGCTATTGCCAGGAAAATACGAAGCCGATGCGGATATTTACGCCGGGCGCCATGAAATTGCTGATGGATTACGATTGGCCGGGCAACGTGCGGGAACTGGAAAATGTGGTGGAGCGCGCGGTCGTGCTTTCAACGTCGGAACGCGTAGACGTGGACTTACTGCCCGAGAGCATTCGGAGCAAGGAGATCGTGCGCGGCGTGCGGCTGCAACTTTCGGAATTTATGCCGCCGCTGCCGGGAGAGGCTGGCGCGCGCGCTTCGGCCGATAATTCACACCCTTCCCTTTTCCAGATCATGGACGAGATTGAACGGCGTATTATTGTAGATATGCTGGAGCGGACGAATTGGAATCAGACCGAAGCCGCCGAACGGTTCATGATTCCGCTTTCGACTTTGAACCAGAAGATCAAGCGGCTGGGAATCGACGTACGACGGCGGGGACGGATGACGGACGAATCGTTTACGGCGTCTTCGGGAAAATAGCGGCGTTTCCAGGGCTTTAGCGCTGCCGGGACCAAGGGGGAAAAAATGAATCCTT
>Ga0247666_1000333_pt1 | contig 13611 bp, 17 predicted proteins | sample CNK07_metaG_FD_183025 | JGI IMG/M metagenome (GOLD analysis project Ga0247666, IMG submission 183025) | Soil microbial communities from Purdue University Martell Research Forest, Indiana, United States - CNK07 | ecosystem: Environmental > Terrestrial > Soil > Temperate forest > Bulk soil...
AAATTCAAATGTAACTCTTTAGGATTGTTAGAAAACTAGCAACGGGGTGTTGCTAGTGGTTGCTAAGGGATGGGTGCTGATGGGTAGGGCAGAAGGGGGTATAAATCCTCCATACTTCGGTTGCCTCTATGCTAATTCTTATACCCATCACTCACCCGACTGCTTTCCAGACGATGAAGATTCTCAGCAAGCTTAAGACACATGCCGATCGGCTTCACGATTTTAACTACTCCTCAGCAGGTTAGTAGTTGGTTTTGAGGGAATTGATGACTGCTACGGCAAATAGGTCCGCTGCATCCTCGGAAGGTAGCGCCCTATAGGCTTGGTCTTGTGCGGCAACGAGTTCTTGTACGGAATGGATGCCTAGCCTCTCTAGACGACGACGGTGCATTTCGACATAGTCCTTCGCAACCTGAGGGGCCCTTGCCGCCCAAGCTACAATCGTTGCGGCAGGAACGCCCGGCACTGGTAGTGTATCGAGCTCTGCATTATATTTCGTGTTGATATGCTTCGCATCGAAGCCCCTTGTTCGCCAGTCCTCGATGTGACCAAGTTCATGCCCAAGCGTAAAGGCAGCAAAGGTCTTGGCATCGACCGCATCCGGTTCAATACCGAGCTTCCGGGCAATTTCTGCGACCGTTGACCAACGATCTTGCATGAGCTGAGAGTAGTCTTCCCAGCTCGTCACATTTACCGAAACCTCCGGATAGCCGCTTTCTGAGTCACTAGGAAGAGTGGCGCGCCCCACAGTACCTGGAAGGTTCAGTTCCGAAGAGCTATATGGATTGATTTTAGTGTCTTGGAGTCCTGGCCGTAAGGCAATTGCAGCAAGATATGTCTGCACTAGGTATTGGCCTACTTCGCCTGATGCTTCGAGCCTGGACAGATTTTCTTGAACTAATGGGCTATTTTCGTATTCGGGCGCCATTCTAAACCTTCTAATATCACTAGCCATGTCATCAACAGTCATGAGGGCTACGGTCGGAATCACGTCTTGACTAGGGGACGGGTTTTCGCCTAACATGTCAGGCAAGCGCCTCACCGTTTAGTCCAGTACTATCTTTAGGGTAGTCGGGTACAATACCGTCTTGCTCCAGCTGGGCATCGGTGTTGGTTGAACTTGGAGTGATGCGCTCTAGAAGTTCAATGGTCACATCGTTGATATATGTAGGGTCGGACATCGCGGTGGTCAGTCGAAGATAATCGCTCAATGTTTCGCTAGTAAGTGGGGCATAACCCTGGTAATAGAGTCGTTGGGCTAGTGGGTCATCGGTTGTCCTGCCCGATCGTGGCGTGTGTTCTGGTGGTCCAGCTTTAATGAAGCCGTCTTCTCCCATGAATTGAGAAAAGGTAAGATCAACCATGAATGGTGCGCCTTGGATAGTGACAATGCTGAAACCATGACTGAACGCCAACTCAGCCACTTGCTTTTCTGTTTCCGAAAGGCCATCAGTATACGCAGTAGCAGCAGCAAGAAATACCTCATACGGTTCATCGTCACTAAATTCGGGCGGCGGTGGTATGCCAGCGGCAGTCTCGTGCATTTTTTTCACTTGGTAGGTTGCTGCCATATAACCCTCATGCCGGGCACTGTAACCTAACGCATCAGGAACGATATTGCACCACCCCCACCTTCTTTCTAGTCGTGGTGGTACGCCGCCTCTCGTAAGAGCCTCGTCAACACGATCGATTAATTGGGTGAGCAGTAGCTCGGGTGTCTGTGCGACCTCTGGGTTTGCGAACGCTGGAGATGAGCTAGATTGTTCTGACATTTGGGACGCCGAGTTACTTTATAATAAACATTAACATAATATTGATTTTTGGTCAATGTTACGCGTTGTTATATAAAGGACATGTCTCGGATAAAGCACGAGAGTCCAGCGTTAGGATAGGCTATTGTTTTCCTGTCCAAGAACGACTGGTCGTATTTGCCAGTTCCATAGTTGACTAAATATTTGGAGACTTGAGCAACGAGCAAGTTATTTAAAAATAATTTTAGTGAAGGGCTGTTCGAGATTAGTCTGATGAGAATATGGTGGCAGTAATACGTGTTTCCTCGGCTAGACAGGAACCGAAGGAGAGCTTCAGAAGCTCAAAGAAGCAAATAGGAAGCTTTGCTAAACGACATAATACTACAGTAATGACAAAGCCATTCCCGGCTCATTTTTAAGCAAGAGATACATCTACCCTAGGGCTAGATTATCTTCCGTAGCTACTAGAGCCGTAACCGGAAACTTGATTGTGTGACTTGTTCTTGTTGCTTAGGAGACGAATAACCGAGGAAAACCCTAGAATACTTGCTATGCCTAAGCCAAGTGTCCCCAAGAACTCCTTACGAGTCATTTCTTTTTGCATCAGTGTTTCTAGTGGTTTACTCATGTCTTTATTTTAGCCTATCTGCTTATGATTGTAGGCTCGAAGCTTAGGCACTGTCAAGCATTTATATGGGTGCTTCTGATGAGTCCTGAGCCTGAGAAAGGCGAGAATACTGCTGAGCTGCTGAACGTCGCATACTAAAATCATTGAGATATGCTCGCGAACGATTCACGCCGTGCGCTATAGAGAGGGACGTTGAAGTCGGTGCTTCGGCCAGGGCTTCCGGTATGGTTACGACGGCTCCCTGCTTGCCAGTTGGTTGATGGCTTTGCTGCTGTACTATTTGTTCATGTAGCGTAATCTGCGCTTGTTGAAATCGTGTGCGGCGGAGGGCCTGCAGCTCAATATCCTTTTGCATAAGTTCACTGATCCAATCGGCGCGTTTGGTACCGCGGTTCATAAGCCATACGATAATAACTCCCACTTGGTAGGCGATAATCATGGGGCCGGCGAGTAATAGTTGATCCTGAATTCGTGGGGAAGGATTCATAATACCTCCACCGATAAAGGCCAACAGGATGACCCAACGTTCAAGACCGAGTAGCTTTTTAGGCTTAAGTGGTTTGATACGATTGATAAGTATGAGCAGCAGTGGTAGCTGAAAAAGTAGCGCTGAACCTAACATATACATGGTGACAAAGGACATATATGACTGAATAGTGAGTAGGGGATGAATTTGACTACTACTAAACTGATGCAACAGGAAGTGTAGTGCTGCCGGCAAGCCGATGAGGTACCCAAAGGCCATACCGGCTAGCGCCAAAGCACCAGAGGCGACACTACCCCAGGCAATAAAGCGTACAGCATCTTTCTTTATGAGGGGTTGCAGATATTTAAGGATATGAAATACGATGACTGGAATGCTTAATGCGACGCCTGCGTAAATACAGACACGAAAAAGAAAGTCGATACCACCACCTACAGATGTGTAGATAAATTGCTGATTATGAGCCGGCTTTAAGAGAAAGGCGACCAATTGCTGTTGTACGAAATATGCTGCTGCGCCCCAAAGCACAATAGAAAGCGCTACGTAAAAAAGACGCTTGCGCAATTCAAGCAGATGTTCTACGAACGGAATTCGCGGATTGTGTTCAGGCTTGTTAAGCCGACTCTGATCGCGGTTTTTCTTCGGTTTTTTTGTTCTCATCTTGCCCATCGCCATTTATCCCTTTACGAATCTCGCGCATCGAAGCGCCCAGACTGCGGGACAGCTCCGGCAGCTTACGGCCGCCGAACAAGAGCAGCACGATTGCAAGTATGATGATGAGCTCAGGGGCTCCCAAATCCAGGAACGCTAGTGTGCTTACCATAAGTACCCTCGCTTTGTTATGTTGACTATTTACATGGTATCATATAATCAGATAACGCTTACGATAATTGGAGTCATATGCAGGTATACGCGATCTCCAGATTAGACCACTTCGCAGTTGCTTATGGTAGCTCGGCATATGGTGCTTGCCAGTATAATTCTACGACTACTTGTGCAAGCACGAGTAGCTCTGGTAATAGTGGGCTTGTGAATACGGGCATAGCAGTGGGCCTGATAGTAGGGATCGCTTGTCTAGTGCTTGTACTGGTCATCTTGGTACGCTTTTGGCGTCGTTCGCCCAGAGAAGGCACAAAACGACAGCCCAACGAGCCGAGCATAACCAGTAAGCGATAGGCTATCTCTGAGAATGTACGAGTACTTGTTGCCCCAGAGCAGTATTGAGTATGAGTAGCAGAACGACACTGACAATGAATAAGCTCAATAGTAGCCAAAATCGTTTTTTTTCGTTCACGGGTTCTCCGATATAGCAGTTACAACGAGCCGATTTTTAGGCAGCCACAACGGAGTGCAAGTATAGAGCGTCAGCTGAGCATTCTTCGTTTGCCCCTCGATGTCTGTATCATCTGCGGCCACCACCTTAGTATCGAATACTTTGTACAGGAAGCGGTTGCCATGCCAGTAGATGCCTATTTCATCCCCCGTACGGAGCTTATCCAAATAGTAAAATGAGCCACGAGGATCCGTATAGGTAAAACGGTGGCCAACAATAACTGTATTACCGCCATGGTCCGGTGTGCTACTATTTGGCCGTCGCCATGGTCCGGCTCGTAACGCTCTCATGTCGGCCCCTTCATTAATTGGTACGCTTAAAAGCATGGCCGGAATAATGAGACGGTTATCGGTCGGGGCGATCGCCAGCTGATTGGCGGGCAAGTGCAGCTGTGTACGTAGCTGCAATAGACGAGAGCTAGTATGCTGCTGAAACCAGAATAGCGCCATTGGAAAAAGCGGCGCTGCTATTATATAAAGTACTATTGCAACCGTGGCTACAAACAGGATATTGTTGACGCGCTTTAGTTTCACGTCTTAGTCAATTCCTGGACGTAGTGCCTTAGGCCTGTTGCTGTTGTGTAAAGTAGTTTATCTCATTCACTATGTCGAGTAGTGCTTGAGCGCGCAACTTTTCATCCTCAATCTGCTGCGCTGCGGTGTAGGCATCTTTGATAAGGTCTTTATTGTCCGAGGCTTGAATCATCATCATGGTGGTGCGGAACTTTTCTTCTGGAGATTGATCTAAGTGCCCAACGAGGGGGGATAGCTGTTGCAATGCCTCTTGCTTGATCTGTAACAAATCATCTGCATCGTCGTCAGGTGCATCGAGTGTAGCGGTAGTCTGAGGGGTGGTTGAGGCTACTGTGGGTACAGAAGCTATTGCGCTTGCTGCGACATCCTCAGGAGCCTCGCTCGGAGTAGTTGTTGGAGCGAAAGTGGTTGCTGGGGGTGTGATTTCACCAGTTGCCGTAGAATCTGCGGCTACGGAGGTGGCTGTCGTACCTAATGTAGTATCTGACATTGCCCCCTGAGCGCCAGTACCTTGTGTCATTTGCTCATTGTCATCATGCCCAAACATACATTTGTCCCCTCGCTTATTTACGGTATAGTATATGCACTACTAATAATTAGCACAAGGACTTTGTCATATGTTAGACGACTTGAAGTTGATTCACGAGAAGGATCCGCAAGATGCATTGGGTATCGCCGAGAAGCAACATGAGCAGTTGCTGCACGCTTTTGACATTCCAAAGATAGACGTTCAACCTGACAATATTGTCGTAGCCGGCATGGGTGGCTCGGCCTTTGGTGCGCTTATTAGCACCAGCTGGCCAGGGCATACAATACCATTTGAGATAGTTCGTAATTATGATATCCCCGCATACGTTTCGGCTAAGACATTATTTGTAGCCTCCAGCTATTCTGGCAATACAGAAGAAACCATTACCGCATTAGGACAGGCCGAAGCCAAAGGCGCTTGTATCGTTGTCATTGCCAATGGAGGGAAGCTAGAAGAAATCGCAACTACCAAGAACTACCCATTCGCTAAACTGCCAACCGTTGGTCAGCCACGTTTTGCGGTACTAGTCGCGTTGAAGGCACTGTTGTCACTACTTGCCGCCGCTGGTGTTGTTTCAATGGAAGAATTGCATCCGCAGCTAAAAGCCGCAGCTGTCTTTCTGGAGGAAGCGGTCAAAGCTTGGCGCCCAGATGTACCTACAGCTCAGAATCGTGCGAAGCAGATAGCACAGGAAATCATAGGTAAGTCCGCTGTAATCTATAGTGGTCCTAAGTTATATCCGGCTGCCTATAAATGGAAGATTGATTGTAATGAGAACGCAAAACATGTTGCCTGGGTGAACCAATATCCAGAGTTTAACCATAATGAATTCATCGGTTGGAGCAAACAACCTGTCGATAAACCATATACGGTAATTGATCTGCGCAGTAATTTGGAACATGAGCGTATCCAAAAACGTTTTGTGGTAAGTGAGCGATTGTTATCCGGTATGCGCCCTAGTCCAATTGTGGTCGAGGTAGAAGGCGGTAGCTTACTTGAGCAGTTGGTTTGGACCATCGCGCTTGGTGACTATACTAGTGTATACCTGGCTTTACTTAATAACGTTAACCCTTCACCGGTTGACCTGGTAGAGACCTTCAAGGTAGCGCTTAACCAGTAAATATAGACAGCAAATCGTCGCGTAGAAGAGCTACAAATTAGAGGGCTGTAGCTGAGTTAAAGCGCGATTCGAAAGAGTATAAGCCGGGATGTGTTGCCTACGAGATCGTTTTGCGGCTTGAGTATTTACCTCCAACACAGAACCAGAATACTAGGTCACTTTATCATTCTTCAGCTTATTCACAGGGGTGAGCGTATAATACGAGGTATGAGAATACTCGTAGTTGAAGATGAAGAGAAGATTGCAAGGAGCCTGGAGAAAGGGTTAACAGCCGAAGGCTACATAATTGACATAGCCACGGATGGCGATATGGCTGAGACGTTAGTGGATGCCAATAGTTACGATTTAGTGCTCTTGGACTGGATGATCCCTGGCCAGCATGATGGTCCAGCTTTAGTACAGATATGGCGCGGAACAGGGGTGCAAGTCCCCATTTTGATGTTAACTGCCCGCACCACCATAGGTGATCGCGTACAAGGCTTGGATGCTGGCGCTGATGATTACCTACCCAAACCTTTTGCATTTGACGAATTGCTTGCTAGAGTTCGCGCATTGCTGCGCCGGCCGCAGGCTCATAATGGTAACACCTTCGAAAGTGGTTCACTAAAGCTAGATATCGTGAGTAAAGAGGCTGAGGTTGCTGATACACAAGTGCATCTTACGGCGAAAGAGTTCCAATTATTAGAGTATCTCTTGCGTCATAAGGGAGAGGTAGTGAGCAAAGATCAATTGCTCGATCATGTCTGGGCTGATGAGGCTCGCGTGCAGCATAATACCGTAGAGACGTTCGTAGCTAATCTTCGCAAGAAGATCGGCGAAAGTATTATTCAGACTGTCCGTGGACACGGCTACAAAGTAAAATAGATAAGATGTTCAAATCAGCCCGCGTTAAACTTACCTTGTTTTACCTAGCAATCTTGTTAGTCTTTAGTTTTACGGCTACGATTGGTTTCCGTTTGCTATTTGAGCACGAATATAATCGCAGCAATGACGCAGAGCGTAGTGGAGTGAAACAGCTCTTTTTGCGAGGGCTATATATACCTGGCCCGCGTCCGTATAGCGACTTTACGAACTTGCAGGAAGGTCAGGCTGGATTAGTGCACCAGCGGTTGAATCAAGATTTGGTACTGATTAATATCGCTGCTCTAGCTATTGGCGGCGCACTCAGCTATTGGTTTGCCGGCCGTACACTAAGACCAATTGAAGAGGCGCATATGGCCCAGGCTCGCTTCGCTACTGATGCTAGTCACGAATTACGGACACCACTTACTAATCTACGCTTGGAGAATGAAGTCTTCTTACGCCAGCGGCATTTTACCGAAATGGAGGCCCGTGAGCTTATCCATAGCAATCTGGAGGAAGTACAGCGTTTGGAAGGCCTGAGCTCCAATTTACTGGCGCTTACGCAATATAGCCAAACACCCTTGAAGCTAGTCGGTACGCCAGTTGCATCTGTTGTCGCAGGTGCTATTAAACAGAAACGAAAAACAGCCAAGGACAAAGAGGTGTCAGTTATAGATGAAACGGTTGCTGCTAAAGTACTGGGTCACCAGGATAGCCTCGAACAAGCCTTGGGCATTCTATTGGATAATGCCATAAAGTATGGACCCGAGAAGGGTACCGTCACTATTGGTGGCAAACCTGATGATAACTATTATCTCTTGTGGGTTCGAGATGAGGGCCCAGGTGTCTCCGCATATGACATGCCTCATATTTTCGAGCGTCTTTACCGGGGCGACAAAGCGCGCACTAGTAAAACAGGAGGTTATGGGCTCGGGCTCGCATTGGCGCAGATCATCGCAAAAGCGAATGGCGCCGAGCTCAAGGTACAGAACGTTCCAAGCGGCGGAGCCTGTTTTATTCTACGAATTCCGCAAGTGAAGTGACGGCCTGATATAATAGGTATGGTATGAGGTGGTACCTTACAACGCGCTCTCGATTAGGCTTGGCGCTAGGCTGTTCAAGTCTAGTGAGTATTGCCCTATTTGGCGTGGAAGCGGTTCGGGATAATAGCATCAGGTTCGACTATCTCGTCTACAACCTTTTTTTGGCATGGATCCCTCTGGGATTAACCCTATGGCTCATACATATGTTGCGTACGCGACTATGGTCAAGCTGGCCATCGTTTTTATTAACTCTCTTCTGGCTGGGTTTTTTACCAAACACCTTCTACATGATAAGTGACTACATTCATATTCAAGATATTGCGAGCGGAGACCTGCTATTTGACGTCATTATGTTTAGTTCATTTATTTTGAACGCATTTATTTTAGGACTCGTGAGCTTATTTCTGATCCATAGTGAACTACGCAAACGAGTGAGTTCGCATACTTCTTGGTGGATGATGAGTGCTGCCATCTTCTTGGTTAGTTTCGCGATTTACATCGGCCGTGACCTGCGCTGGAACACTTGGGATGTTTTTTTGAACCCGGCAAGTATCCTATTCGACGTCTCTGATCGGTTGTTGAATCCTAAGGCGCATCCGGAGATGTTTAGTACTACTTTTGGCTTCGGTGTACTTATTGCTAGTATTTATGTAGTAGTCTGGTATCTTGCCCGCGCGTTACGTCAGCAGAAGCTGCCAGAGTAACACAGAGTTTCTAATTGGCTTTCGTACAACTGCGCTGACTGTTTTACGGTTAAGCCCACGCGGCATATACGCCCCGTATCTGTTATAATGGAGTTAATATGCAAGAGATGCAAGCGACATTGCGAGTCGCTATACAAGAACTATTCGGCATTACGCTCGAAGCTGAATTGACTCGGCCGGAAGCGCAGTTTGGTGATTACGCCACCAATGTAGCTTTGCAGCTGGCAACACGACTTAATAACTCACCCCGCGTTGTGGCAGAAGAACTCACGAGTAAGCTGCGTGAAGCATATGGTGACAAAGCGCAGGATATTAGCATCGCCGGACCCGGGTTTATAAATATAACGCTCAGTGACGCGGCGTTAGCTCACGCCGCCGCCGATGCACTAGTTGTTAAGCCACAGATGTATCAGGGACAATCAGTAGTACTAGAGTATTCAGATCCCAACCCCTTCAAAGTGCTCCATGCTGGCCATTTATATCAGACGGTATTTGGGGAAAGCATAGCCAATTTATTGCAGGCGTTCGGAGCAAGCGTGCACCGTGTAAATTTTGGTGGTGATGTTGGCCTGCACGTTGGTAAAACGATGTGGGCTATTTTGCAAGAATTAGGTGGTGAGTATCCTGAGAAACTAGCAGATATCCCGAGAGAGCAGCGCTCCGAATGGATGGCTAGGTGCTATGTCCATGGTACGAATGCTTACGAGGATGATGAGACGAGCAAGGTAGCCATAGTAGAGCTGAATAGACGAGTGTATCAGCTTGTCAGTGATAAGGACCATGATTCGCCCTTTGCGCAAGTATACTGGACGTGTCGCCAGTGGAGCTATAATTATTTTAATGAGTTTTACGCCCGAATCGGTACGCATTTTGAGCGTTACTATCCCGAGAGTGAAACGGCGCCGCTCGGCATAGAAACTGTTAAAGAGCAACTTAAGAGGGGCGTATACGAAGAAAGCGATGGGGCTATCGTTTTTAAAGGTGAACCGTATGGTTTGCATACGCGCGTGTTTATTAATTCCAATGGACTACCCACGTACGAGGCCAAGGACGTTGGCTTAACTATGGCCAAATGGCATGACTATCACTTTGATCTCACGATAATTATCACTGGCAACGATATTGTCGAGTATATGAAAGTGGTGTTGAAGAGTATTGAGCAATTTGAGCCAGAACTCGTGCGTCGCTCAAAACATCTGACGCACGGTCAGCTTAAGCTGCAGGGAGGCGTGAAGATGAGCTCGCGCAAAGGTAATATTTTACGTGCTGTTGATGTGCTTGAGGCTGCCAGTAAAGCCAACAAACAAGCTACCGGTAGGGATGATGAGCAGACGGTCCTTGGCGCAGTGAAATACGCTTTTCTCAAGCAGCGTATAGGCGCTGACATTATTTACAATCCCGCTGAATCGGTGAGCCTGGAAGGCAATAGTGGCCCTTATTTGCAGTATGCTCATGCCCGCGCTCGCAGTATCCTGAAGAAAAGCAATCAACCCACGGGGCAGCTTGTTGAGCTTGATGAGGACGAGCGTCGCCTAGCACGCGCAATTAGTGAATATCCGGAGGTTCTTGATAAGGTTGCGCATGAGCTGATGCCACACCATGTTGCCACGTATTTATATGAGCTCGCTCAGGCATTTAATCGATTCTACGAGCACGCTAAGGTTATTGGTGACCCCCACGAAGCTGCTCGCTTAAAGTTGGTCGAATTGTATGCTAGTGTTCTGAAAGACGGCCTACAGCTATTAGGTATTGCTGCACCTGATCACATGTAAGAGTACAATTGGAGATATTATGCCAGAACAAAGTAAGCGTTCAGAAGCAACAAAAAATACACGGCGCGAGGAGCGTGAAGTTGCTACGAAGCTACGCAACATGGGCCCCATGGCTCAGGCTGAAGTAGTCAACGATGTTATTAGTCGTCAAGTGGGTAAACAGCTGAATGGTTTCACCAACTTTTTACGTGAGCAGAGTGTTATTGGTATAGGTATTGGTTTAGTCTTGGGTACACAACTAAAGACTGTTGTAGACAGTATCACAAATGGTCTTGTCTTACCGCTTACGCAACTAGTGCTACCTAACCAGAAGACGCTGGCTGACCAGACTTGGGTAGTCCAGGTGGCTGGGCACGGTAGGGTTCAGATTCAATGGGGCAATATCACCTATACTATATTTAATTTTGTCATCGTTGCCCTCATCGTTTACGCTATTTTTAAACTATTCAAACTTGATAGATTGGCTAAGAAGAAATAACAGGAGGGCGCCGCTCGTGTCCAAAATGGAACTTAGTGATGGGGACTGGAAAAGTAAATTAACACCACAGCAGTATGAGGTGCTGCGTGGTAAGGGCACAGAAGCACCGTTCACTGGCAAGCTATTGTATAACGATAAGCAGGGTAGCTATACCTGCGCGGCCTGTGGTAATGTGCTGTTCGACTCAGATACGAAGTTTGAAGCTGACTGCGGTTGGCCAAGCTTCTATGACGCCAAAAAGGGTTCGGTAGCCTTAACTCCCGATGATACGCTAGGGATGCATCGTGTAGAAGTAACATGCGCTAACTGTGGCAGCCACCTAGGCCACCTCTTTGATGACGCTCCTGATCAGCCCACAGGGAAGCGTTTCTGTATTAATTCTGCGGCGCTAGATTTTAAACCCAAAACATAATCAACGGATACGCAAAAAACCTCAAAAGGACCGACATTGACTATATCAAACAAGGTAGACGTTCACCACATATTGCGACGTTGGTTAAGTTTGCGGAGTGTTTGAAGGCTCCTCCTCCTGCGCCGTTTTATCTAGGCATGCTTCTGTTCGTCAAATGTGAGCAGCAGGCTACTTGAGCAACTTCAAATAATCTAGCGCGAGCATCGCCCCGGCCGTGTCCGTCAGTTGCCCTTTTCTTACTTGAGCTACGAATTCAGCTATAGCTATAAGTTCAACTTCTCCAAACTCTGTCTCCTCTAGCCGTTGCTCGGCAATCTTCTTACAATTTCTGGCAATTACTATTGTGCGATCCAACTGCGTGTAGGCATCTGATTGCCAAGTACCGACCCACGCTTCAAGTTCCCCGGCATAGCCAGTCTCTTCAAGTAGCTCGCGCGTAGCAGCGCTACATGGGTCCTCGCCCTCATCGACGCGACCACCGGGCAATTCTCTGAGGATAGCATTCGGGCCAGGCCTGTACTGCGGAAGAGTGATCACCTTATTGTCCTTGGTTAAGGCAAGGATGCATGCTCCGGGTGCTTCAATGTTGATGTAGAAATCCTCTATCTTGCCGTTAGGCAGCTGGTAGTCTCGTCGTTCGATTCTCCGCGAGTATTTCTTAAATTCCAACTGTCGCTTTATTTCTTTCCATCTCTTGGCTTTTGCCATAGTGCAAGCTCCTAGTGACAGGCGGTGCCGTCATTCGCCGATTATACAATACAATCAATAATGACAGTTGATAAAGCCTCTATTGAATACGCGTGGGGCAACGATAAACCCCTCGCATGCTGTATACAACGTAAGCATACGCTCCAAAGTGTAGTTCGCGTTTTCCTTGTGTAGTTTCGGTAATCTACAGTGCAGCTAGCGATAGAAACATCTAAAGGGTATAATCAGGCCATGATTGATAAGCATGCGTTTCCGACCAAGGTGCTTTGGGTTGATTTGGAAATGACTGGTTTGGAGCCAACAAAGGATGTAATCCTCGAGGTTGCAGCTGAAGTCACCGATTTCGATTTTACTGTTCTAGGCGGCTATGAAGCACGAGTTAAACAGCCACGAGAAACTGTTGTCAAGCGAATGCGCCTGAATACTTGGTGGAATGAGTACCCCAAGAATCGTGATCAGTTTTTGGAGCATTTAGATGAAGGGCTACTGCCAAGTGAGGTTGAACAGGAGCTTATTGCACTAGTGAAAGCTCACTTCGGTAACGAGCCAGCAATTCTTGGCGGTAACTCCATTCATAATGATCGCAACTTTATTAAGTGCTGGTGGCCGAATCTGGATAACCAGCTGCACTATAGGATGCTGGACGTAAGCGCGCTAAAAGTCGTTATGCAAGGGAAGTACGGCATAGAATTTGAAAAGAAAGATACACATCGCGCCTTAGATGATATCCGGGCGAGTATTGCTGAGATTCAGTACTATTTAGAGCGCTTGCGTGATGCATAGCTAGCTATCAGGCTCGGTATAGAGCTATGGCCGCTCTTGTGGGTCTGGAGTCTCGATGACTACATATGGTACTGTGCTTCCATCGGGAGTTACGACACTGGCATAACGCCATGTTGCGCCTGCTCCAAATTGGCTGACGACTCTAAGGTTTGCTTGATCAGGCTGTAGTGTGTTGCCGGTAAATTCGGGACCATTGACCCACGTCGTAAATTCAGGCTCGGGTATGCTCATGCCCAAGCTATAGCTATCTCGCACGCTCTGCTCAAGCTGCACCTCCGGTGGCGGAATTTCTTCTGGCCATATAGAGGAGTTATTTTCGTACACGATTTTTTTAGCATCTATATGCGCCAATGTCAATAACATCGTACTAACTCACCACCTTCGCAACCTCCTTGAACCATAAAAGGTAGGCGTCCTAAACTGTTATTACCACATAACAATGAAAGGAGCCTACCATGGCCTATTCTACCAATCCCAATCTACCCAAGGC